>Ga0302251_1000265_pt1 | contig 56864 bp, 38 predicted proteins | sample AAG_RA_Gln_MG_FD_193534 | JGI IMG/M metagenome (GOLD analysis project Ga0302251, IMG submission 193534) | Enriched activated sludge microbial communities from anaerobic digester in WTTP, New Holstein, Wisconsin, United States - AAG_RA_Gln | ecosystem: Engineered > Bioreactor > Anaerobic >... | reverse complement strand
CTACACGACGTCCCTGGGATACCAATCGAATTGCCCTGACGGGCATAGCTCAATGATCAGTAACACTTGACAAATCAACACAGTTGCTGAGCGTCAGCGCCCATACCCGCGTCCGTATGGACGAAGAATCTCCGGGTTTGATGTGAGATTCTTCACTTCGTTCAGAATGACAGTCCCCCGGGGCGATTCGTGAATCGCCCCTACGAATTCTACGGATCCTCCGGGCCGGCCTGAATCCTGAATCCTGAACCCCGAATCCTAGGAGTGTATCCCCTCGCCGATCGTCGCCAACGCGGCTTCCATCATGGCCTCGGGAAGGCTGGGGTGCGCGTGGATGGTGTGGGCGATGGTTTCGATGGTCGCTTCCGCCGCCATCGCGATGACGGCTTCGGCGATCAAGTCGTCCGCGTGCGGGCCGACGATGTGGCAACCCAGAATCTGCCCGTACTTTGCATCGGCCACGAACTTCACAAATCCAGAGCGGGCGTTGATGGCCTGCGCCTTGCCCAGCGGTCGGAACTGGAACTTGCCGACCTTCACGTCGTAGCCCTTCGCCTTGGCGTCCTCTTCCGACAGGCCGACGCTGGCGACCTCGGGCGAGGTGTAAACGCACGTGGGAATCAGGTCCCAGTTCATCGCGCGGTCGTGGCCCATCGCGTTTTCCACGGCAATGATGCCTTCCTCGCTGGCCTTGTGAGCCAACAAAAGGCGGCCGGCGCAGTCGCCGATGGCGAAGATGCCCGGCACGTTCGTCCGCAGGTGGTCGTCCACCACGATAGCGCCGCGTTCGGTCTTGACACCCACGGCGTCCAGGTTCATCGACAGGTTCGGTTTGCGACCGACAGCCATGAAGATGGCTTCGGCTTCGATTTTCTTCTCTCCGTCCTTGGTCTCGAGCACGAAGGTCTTCAAGCCGTTGGCGCCGGGTTCGACGCGCACCAGTTTCGAGTCGACGCTGATTTTCATGCCGGCCTTCTTCAGGCTCTTTTCCAACTCGGCCGCGCATTCGCGCTCCACACCGGTCAGGATGTTCGGGAGCATTTCGACCACATGCACGTTCACGCCGAGGTGCTGGTAGATGCTTCCCCACTCGATGCCAATCACACCGCCGCCCAGCATCACCATGCTCTTCGGCAGTGTCTCCATCTCCAAAGCAGTGTCGCTGGTGATGTAGTCGTCGCCGAGGCCGGGGATGTCCAGTTTCACGACCTGCGAGCCGGTGGCGATGATGACGTTCTTCGCCTTGATCCTGCGTCCGCCGGCGACCAAAGTGTGGGCGTCCTCGAATTGCGCCATCGCCTTGATCAGAGTCACGCCGTTCTTCTTCATCAGGAAGTCGACGCCCTTCACCAGTCCGTCCACAATCTTGCGCGTGCGGTTGAGCATGGCGGGGTAATCCGGGCGCGGATTCTCCACCAGCACGCCCATTTCCTTCGCGTTCTTCACGTCCAGGTACGTTTCCACCGACGCAAGCAGGCACTTGGTGGGGATGCAACCGACGTTCAGGCACGTTCCGCCCAGCGCGCCGCCCTCGATGAGCACGGTCTTCGCGCCCAGTTGCGCCGCGCGGATGGCGGCCACGTAGCCGCCGGGACCGCCGCCAACGATGGCGATGTCCGCCTGCATCTCGGCGCCCTCCTGCAGAAGGGCCTGGACTTCCGCCTGCACGGCGTCGTATTCGGCCGGTTCCGTCACTCCTTCGGCGTGTCCCATCTTCAAAGTGGGAGCCGGCGCCGTGGCCACCGAGTCAATCTCTTTTTTCTTCGCGCTCATAGTCGTAGCAACCACCTTTTCATTGGACTTGTCGTGACTCGCCCGGTCTTGCCGGCCTGGAAACGAATGTGGTGGGCGAGGTGGGATTCGAACCCACATGGGTTACCCCGGCGGATTTTAAGTCCGCTGCGTCTGCCGTTCCGCCACTCGCCCCAAGCGGTACGAGGTCATTTTAACACCGCCGCGTCGTTCTCTGAAACCCGAACGCCGTCGGGTGTCAGACAAATAGACACGGCGCCCGGCTTCCAGGACACCGGAACGCGCGCCGATACTCAAATCACCCGCCGTGATAGAAACACCGAAAAACTTCTCGGATTTCCGCCGGAATCCGGTGACATTCCCAAAATCCTTTCGTTATCCCGTGTGCCAGCCCGGAAAGCGGGCCTGACGGTTGCGGTCCAATTCATTCACACAGCATTCATACACACGATACAGAAGCAGGTTTCATCCATCATGCCCGACAACACCGACAAGTTCATCATCCGCGGCGGCGCTCCACTCAAGGGCTCCGTCCACATCAACGGTAGCAAGAACTCCGCGCTCGCGCTGATCGCCGCCGGCCTCACGGCCTCCGAACCCATCACGCTGAGCAACGTTCCCCCTATCGGCGACGTTGAGATGATGCTTGATATCCTCGAGGAGATCGGTTGCAGAATCGAATGGACAGCGGCTGAAACCGTGGTTATCGATCCTTCCCGCATCACGTGCAACACTCCCTCGGCGACGCTGGTCAGCCAGATGCGCGCATCCTTCAACGTGCTCGGCCCTCTGGCAATGCGTTGCGGTGAAACCCTGGTTCCCCTGCCCGGAGGATGCAACCTTGGAGATCGCAAGCTCGATTTCCATATCGACGGCTTGAACGCTCTCGGCATCGAATGCGTGGAAGTGAAGGAATTGAACGCGGTTCATGCCGTGGCTCGCAACCCGCGCGGGGCATATTACCGGTTCCCCAGCCCGTCCGTCACGGGAACAACGCACCTGATGTCCACCGCTTGCCTGGTGCCCGGCAACACTGTGCTGGACAACGTGGCGCTTGAGCCCGAAATAGTCGACCTGGCCCGTATGCTGAACTTGATGGGCGCGCGTATCCACGGCGCCGGTACCCCGACGATCAACATCGAGGGAGTGGATCGGCTGACCGGCACAACCTACAAGGCCATTCCGGACCGCATCGAGGCCGGCACCTTTGCCGTCGCGGCGGCGATGACCCGGGGCGAAATAACGCTGGAGAACGTGGTTGTGGAACACCTCACTGCCGCCCTTCTCACCCTTTCGCAGATTGGCGCCATCGTCACCCTTGGCGGCGCCCCGCAACCGCACAGCGCTTCCACGCTGGCCCAGATGTTCGAAGCCGAAGGGCGCGACGACACCACCGCTCAGCGCGGCCTCGTGAACGTACACATCCAGGCGCCCGAGAAGCCCAAAGCCACCACAATCATCACGCACCCGTACCCGTACTTCCCGACCGACCTTCAGCCCCAGTTCGGTGCGCTTCTTTCCATTGCCGAAGGTTGTTCGCTGATCCGGGAAAACCTGTTCAACAAGCGCTTCGGCTATCTGGACCAGATTCAGAAGATGGGCGGCCATCTGTCACACGACCGCGACCTCGCGGCGATCATGGGCGTGCCCACACTGCGCGGAACCACCGTCAAGGCCGAGGATCTTCGCGGCGGAGCGGCCCTGGTGCTGGCCGGACTGGCCGCCGAAGGCACAACGGTCGTTGAAGACGTGTACCACATCGACCGGGGATATCATTGCCTGGTTGAGAAATTGCAGTCCCTCGGCGCCGACATCCAGCGCGTGAAGACGCCGGCCGCCGCCCCCGTTACCGTCTGACTTCATGGCCGATGCATGGCAGGGGCCCTTGCGGGCCCCCATTTGGGCCCGTATGGGCCCCTTCCCCTTCATATCCACTTCCCAACGGGTTTCGGTGTAAAGTACAATTAAGAACGGCATCGTGCCGACCGACACGCACACTCGAGGGAACACCCGTATGACTTACCGAATGTTCGCCGCTCTCGCCGCGCTTTCCTGCGTCGCCCTCTCCGGTTGCACGCTGGGAAGGCAGGTGACCACCAGGCGTTTCGATTTCACGCAGAACCTGATTCCGGACCGGAACCACGGATCCACCTATACCACGATTTCGGAGACCGGCGGCCCCATCGGACCGCTTCCGTTCGACATCGTCATCACAGGTGACGTGCGCGACAAGTACGACAAGTACCACGGCGGCGTCGATTACGCCTACCTGACGTACAAGGCCACCAACTCCGCCAACGCGCCCGTTCGCGTGCGCCTGTGGGCCGCGCTCGCCGCGGACCTCAACAATTGCCCACCGGACAACACCGACGCGCCGTTGATTCTGGACGTCACCATCCCGGCCAAGGGTACGGTGGAACTGCTGAAGGGCCAGGGACAGAACGTGGAGCCACTCAGGGTCGTTGTGGAAGCGCTGTTGTCGCGGCCGGCCAACTCGGCGGCCTGTGTATACACGCAGGGCGAGTGCTCCGACCCCAACGGCCAGATTACCATCCACAGGTTGGAAGTAGTCGGCAGGGCAAGGGGAAGTCTGTTTTAACAGACGACTTCATCACGGGCCGTTATCAACGGGCGGCGGATATCGCAACGTCATGTTTATCGCGATTTCCGGCGCCCGTTCGTTTCAATTGCGGGCTCTCGCGCCGGGTTGTTCGCGGCTGAATCAATGCAACGTCGCCGGCAGATGCAGTGTATGGATTACGGATAGCGTCATCAGCCTGTTAATAACATAGCGAAGGGACATCAATGGCAGGTTCTGCTCATTCGGGAAGCGGTAAACGCGTGGTGGTGGTCGGCGCCGGTTTTTCCGGTCTGGCATCTGCCTCCCTGCTCGCTCGTGAGGGATTCGAAGTTCTTGTCCTCGAGAAGAACGCTTCGGCGGGCGGTCGCGCGCAGGTGTACCGCAAAGACGGCTTCACGTTCGATATGGGACCATCCTGGTACCTGATGCCGGATATCTTCGAACGATTCTTCTCGCATTTTGACAGGAAACCGGAAGATTACTACCAGACAGTGCGGCTCGACCCCTCCTACCGGATCTTCTTCGGACGGGACGATTACGTGGATATCTCCGCCGATTTCGAGGCAAACGTCGCCCTTTTTGAGAGTTGCGAAACCGGCGCCGGTGAGAAACTGAGGGAGTACGTCCGGATCGCCGCCTACAAGTACGACGCGGCAATCAACGAGTTCCTTTACAAGGACTACCGGTCCATCTTCGACTTCTTCACCCGCCGAACGATGACCGAAGGCCGGAAACTGCACGTCTTTGAGAACATCGACCGGTACGCCTCCCGCTTCTTCAAGGACGAGCGTTTGCGCCGGATTCTTCAGTACAGCATGGTCTTTCTGGGGGGATCGCCGGCCAACACGCCCGCGCTGTATTCCCTTCTTTCGCACGTCGATTTCAACCTGGGCGTTTGGTATCCCGTCGGCGGAATAGGCTCGGTGGTGGAAGGTATGAGGAAACTGGCCGAATCACTGGGCGTACAATTCCTCTTCGATCACGAAGTGACCAGGCTGGGCGTACGGGGGCGCAGGTTAGAATCTATCCTGACGAACCAGAGTAGTTTTCCCGCGGATGCGGTGCTGATGAGCGCGGACTACGCCCATTCGGAAATCGATCTGCTTCTGCCGCCTCATCAGACGTACCGCGAGGATTACTGGAAGAAACGCGTGATGGCGCCTTCCGCGGTGATGCTCTATCTCGGTTTCGACGGGCCGGTGCCGAACGTTCTTCACCATACCCTGTCCTTCCAGCACGACTGGATGAAGCACTTCGATGCGATCTTCAAGGCGCCCGCCTGGCCCGAGGAGTTTTCGTACTACGTTTGCTGTCCTACCAAGACCGATCCTTCCGTCGCCCCGCCCGGTTGCGAGACGATGGTCCTTCTGGTGCCCGTTGCGTCCGCCCTTGACGACGACGACGAGACCCGTGAGCGTTTTTCCGACAAGGCGGTCGGGCTTCTGGAAGACATCGCCGGTGAACCATTGAGAGACCGTATCGTCAGTCGAACCATTTTCAGCCAGCGTGACTTCCGAGGCGCGTTCAATGCTTACAAGGGCACGGCACTGGGACTCAGCCACACGCTCATGCAGTCTGCCGTCTTCCGTCCGTCGCACCGCAGTAAAAAGGTTGATAATCTGTATTACACGGGCCAGTACACGCATCCCGGAATCGGACTGCCCATGGCGCTCATATCCGCCGAGGTCGCCTCGAAGATACTTGCCGACGAACAATCCCGAAAATGAACAAACTCCCCGTTGACATCATGCGGCGTGGAAGTACCACGTTCTTCAACAGCAGTCTGTTCTTCCCGCCGTCCGTGCGCCGCGACGTCGTTACCCTGTACGCGTTCGTACGAACAGCGGACGACTATGTGGACTCCATCCCCCAGGACGCCGAAGGTTTCCAGGCCTTTGCCGATGACTACCTCACGGCCCTGAACGGAGGCGTGGTCCAAAATCCTGTCATCACCGGTTTCGTGGAACTGGCCGAAAGAAGGGGTTTCCAGGCGGTCTGGATCGACGCGTTCCTCAACGTGATGGCGCAGGATCTCTGGAAGAAAGAATACGAAACGCTTGAAGAAACCATCGCCTACATGCACGGCTCGGCCGAGACTGTCGGTCTGATGATGGCCAGGGTGATGTCTCTGCCGGATGAAGCTCTTCCCTGCGCCGCGCTTCTCGGGCGGGCGTTCCAGTACATCAATTTTGTTCGCGATATCCGAGAGGACCTGGAACTGGGACGAACCTACATCCCCACGGAGGATCTCGCGGAGTTCAACGTGCCGGGCTTGACGTTGTCGAAAGCCACGGAGTGGCCGGACATCTTCAGCGAACTGGTGAGAAAGCAGTTACTGCGCTACCGGCAATGGAAGCGCGAAGCCGAAGAGGGTTTCCGGTTCATACCGGCTCGCTACCTTGTCGCCGTCAGAACGGCCGCCGATATGTTCGACATGACCGCCGCGGAAATCGAGCGCAACCCCGCGGTGGTACTGCAAAAGAGGGTAAAGCCCTCCAAAAGACGGGTGATAACCGCAGGAATCCGCAACCTGGTCGGAATCGGGAGAAGGGCGTGAGCACACCGCCCGGTTCTTTAACCCTGCTTCTGAAGGTCTCTCGATGGAGGTTCTGGCTTTACCTGGCCGGGACCTACCTGATCGGTTTCACCATCGGCGTCCGGGACCTGAATCTCTCGCTGTCCGGCTGGTTCTGGTTGCACTTTGCGTATTTCACGCTTCCGGCCAACCTTCTTCTGTACGGAGTCAACGACTTGTTCGACACCGACACCGATGCCGCCAATCCCAAAAAAACCGTACGGGAGCACCTTCTTGCCTCGGCGGAAAGACCGTTCCTGGTTCGTGCCGTCTCCATCGCATTCCTCTTGACTGCGGCGTTGGCCGCGTTCCAGAAAACCTCTGAGGACCGGTGGATGCTGGCGCTTTTCGTGGCGCTTTCCGTCTTTTACAGCGCCCCTCCCGTACGATTCAAGGCCAGGCCGTTCCTCGATTCTCTGTCCAATGTGCTCTATGCCGTCCCGGGCTTCCTCGGTTTTCAGCACGCGAGCGGACAGGCGGTTCCTTGGCAGGCAGTCGCCGTGGCATGCCTCTGGACATCCGCGATGCACCTCTTCTCGGCGATACCGGATATCGGCGCCGACCGAAAAGCGGGATTGAACACCACCGCAACTGTAATGGGACACCGCGCTTCCCTGGTGTTGTGCGCCGTGCTGTGGCTGGTCTTTGCCGCAATCGTTATGTCTCTGGTTGCGTTCCGGCCGTACGGCGCGGTGTTGTTGGTTTACCCGGCGATCGCACTCGCCCTGCTTTTTAAAGCCGATACAATGACAGGCCGGGTATACTGGTTCTTTCCCCTGGTAAACGCCCTTGTCGGAATGGGTGCCTTTTTCGTGGTGGCTTTCAGCAAATGAGCACAATCAGCGTCGTCATACCCACACTCAACGAGGAGCAGAACATTGGACGGCTTCTCTCCAGTTTGCTTCGCCAGTCCCGCCGTCCGGACGAGATACTGGTTGTGGATGCCGGATCCATGGACGGCACCGCCGCCATCGCATCGCAGTACGAAAGTGTCCGCGTCATACAGGGGCGCCCGCCTGTGGGCGCTCAGCGCCAGCTGGGCCTGGAGAACGCCGCGGGCGATCTCGTTTTCTTCATGGACGCGGACACAATTGCTCCCCCGGATTTCATCGCCCACTGCCAGGCCGAAATGCTCCGCCGACGGATTGACGCCGCTTGCCCCGCCTTCCGACCGTTTCCACCCTCGCTTTCGGTTTCTATCGTTTATGGAATGTACAACCTCTTGTTCCGGGTGTTGCAGTGGTTCATAGCCTCGGGCGGCGGCATGTGCATCATCACCAACCGGGATTTCGCTGTTCGTATCGGGGGATTGCGCGGAAACCTGGTGTATGAGGACATCGAATTCATCCGCAGGGCGTCGCGGCGAGGGCGGTTCCGGATGATTCGTCCGCACATCCTGGTGTCCGACCGGCGCTTCCGCGAGTACGGCGTGGTGACGATGCTTCTTCAGTACACGCTGTTGTCGTTCTTTTTCACGTTCGGCCTGTTCCGGTGGGCCGAGATCATCCGCTATCCGTTTGGAAAATACAAACGCTCCTCCGAAGAGATGGTTGTGCTGGTCAACGAGAAGAACGAACCGACCGGGTTGGCGCGCAAAGACAAAATCCACAGCCTGAAAACGCCGCTTCACCGCGGTTTCTCGCTGTTTGTGCTGAACAGGCGTGGAGAGGTTCTCCTGCAACAGCGCAGTGAAACCAAACAGACGTGGCCCATGCAGTGGTCCAACAGCTGTTGCGGGCACCCTCTTCCGGGCGAGGAAGCCGTCGACGCCGCCCGCCGCCGCGCGGTGCACGAACTGAATCTCGCAATGGACACGGTGTCGAATGTGCTTCCCGACTACCGCTACCGGGCGCAATGTGACGGTCTGGTCGAAAACGAAACCTGCCCCGTTCTCGTTGGCATCGCCTCCGGAACGCCCGATCCAAATCCGGCGGAGGTCAACGAAGTGCGCTGGGTCACGTGGGATGAACTGCTGGAGATGGCCGGGCGCGAAGATATGTTGACGCCCTGGTGCCGTGAGGAAGTGCGACTGCTGAACACCTCGCCGCAGTTTCACCGGATTCTCACCGAAGCACAATCGGATACCTGACGAAATCGGGCGCCGGACAATCCGCGAACAGCGCGAAGCCGCATCCATGCTTCGTCTGTCCTTAAGCGGGTGTCCGACGCCCGTGTTTTCGCACTCCCCTCGTGCGAATCCTTACTGCGGCGGCGCACCCTCTCCGGTACGAACCGGACGTCGGCGGTTGGCCCGTGTCGGGTCGCCCGGTTGAGCGTTCTGCCCACCGGCAGGCGCGGTTCGATCACGCAGACGAGGTCGGTCTACCGGACTGTCGTCCAGCTGGTTCCCCATCTGTCCGGCGCGGATGATAATCGCCGTTTTGCCCGTGTATTCCACGGTCACGGGATCGCCCGCCTTAAGGTCAGACCACATGGCGGGTTCGCGGTCCTTGTTAAACTGGGTTCTCGGGGTGAATGTGTAGGATGTCACGGCGTTGGCCGGATCCTTCACCGCGATCATCTTGTCGGTGATGGCGGAGATAACGCCGCGTACGGTCGGATTTACCAGCATCACCCCCTGGGGAATCGGTTTACCGTCCGGATCGACGCCCATAATCACGTTGATGTGCGTCCCCACCTTGATATCAGCCAACTTGCCGGCGCTACGGTTCGGTTTGTATACCGGCGTCTGCGAGGGGATTGACACAACCTGTGTTTGTCCTCTTTGCGACTTGACAGTAAGGACAGGTCCCTCCACCTTGGTGACCTCACCGTTAATGCGGTCCGGTGCGCGGCGCGCTGTATCCGGTCGGGCGGCGCCGCCGACTCTCGGGGTTTGCCGGTCGCGGCCCATTGGACGGGCGCCGTCGTCGCCGGTGTCGATCTGGGCGAAGCAAACAGATGTCGCCACGAAGACCACAGCCACCGCAAGGAACGAACGTTTCATGCTTTTCTCCTTTCGTTGGACGAAAAAACCAGCGTGTATTACTTCCGCGAACGGTTTCAGTACGTTTAGACGAAAGGCGGTGTTCGGCGGTCGCGCGCCGGGGGAACATTGCTCGGTTGCTGACGGGTTTCATACAATGACATCGTGACCAGGAAACTCATCATCGCTTTGCTCGCGGTTTTCTTGCCGGGCAGTCTTGCACCGGAAGCCGTTTTGACGCGTGTCTTTGCGATGACGCCTCAGACCCCGTTCGTCGTATCACTGCGGGCGATGCCGGCGATGAGCCGCCCCGCCGTGCGGTCGGCCCGTCGGCAGATTGCCGCCCAACCCGTTCGGGGCCTGTATATCACCTGTTCTTGCCCGCCTCGGTCACTTGTCCGGTTTGAACCGGATTCCCGCCTCAGGAAACTCCCGCTTTTCCGGCACACGCTGAAACGCGCCCCGCCGGCCGTCGCCTGATCAGACGCGGCTTTCGATAACCGCGAACCCTTACACTCGCCTTGCGTGCTTTCGAGCCGCGGCGCCGGTTGGGTCAGACGACCACGGAGAACCATGTCCACACTCATCACCAAACTTTTTGACAGCAACGAACGTGAAGTTGCCAAACTTCAGAAACAGATTTCAGCCATCAACGCGCTGGAACCGCAAATCAAGGCGCTTTCCGACCAGCAGTTGCGCGCCAAGACGGAAGAATTCCGCCAGCGCGTGCGCGACCGCGTGAATGCTCTCGGCGAGGAGGTCCTGTTAACTGCCGAGGAAGGCGACACCGACGCCAGGGAAGCCGCCCGCAAAGCCATCTTTCACGCGGAGCAGGACGCGCTCAACGAACTGCTTCCGGAAGCGTTCGCCGTTGTTCGACAGGCCGCGATGCGCACCATCGGACAGAGGCACTACGACGTCCAGTTGATCGGCGGACTGGCGTTGCACCAGGGACGCATTGCAGAAATGAAAACCGGCGAAGGGAAAACTCTCGTCGCCACTCTGCCAATCTACCTGAACGCGATTGCCGGTCACGGGGTACACCTGGTGACCGCAAACGACTACCTCTCCAAACACGGCGCCCAGTGGATGGGCCCCATCTATCACGCCCTCGGCATGACGGTCGGCCTGATACAGGGCGCCTCCAGCACGGCGGAGCAGGGAAGCAGTCCGTCGTTCATGTATGATCCGACGCAAACACATGAACCCCGCCTTTACCATCTGCGCCCGTGCCACAGGCGCGAAGCCTACCTCGCGGACATCACCTACGGCACCAACAACGAGTTCGGATTCGACTACCTGCGCGACAACATGGCGTTCTCGCACGATGAACTGGTTCAGCGTGAACTGTATTTCGCCATCGTGGACGAAGTTGACTCCATCCTCATCGACGAGGCCCGCACCCCGCTGATCATTTCGGGCATGCCCGAAGATTCCAGCGAGATGTACTACAAGGTGGACCGCGCTGTCGCCCGCCTGGAACGCGGCAAGCGGGTCGGCCCCGAGGAGAAAGGGCTTCTGACTCCGGAGGAAATTGTTGAGCGCGAACGCGACTACGTAATCGATGAGAAAAACAAAACAGCCATGCCGACCGACCGGGGCGTCGCCAAACTGGAGAACCTGCTCGGCGTGCGCAACATTGCCGACGACGTCGAACTGATGCACCACATCGGAGCGGCCCTGAAGGCACATTCGGTGTACCGAAAGGACATTGAGTATATCGTCAAGGACGGCGAAGTCATCATCGTTGACGAATTCACGGGACGCTTGATGTTCGGGCGCCGCTATTCCGACGGACTGCATCAGGCCATCGAGGCCAAGGAAGGCGTGAAGATCGAAGCCGAAACGCAGACGATCGCCACCATCACCTTCCAGAACTACTTCCGGCTGTACAGCAAACTCGCCGGCATGACGGGAACGGCCAAGACGGAGGAAGGCGAATTCCGCAAGATTTACGGGCTTGACGTCGTCGTGATTCCGACCAACCGGCCGATGATCCGCAAGGATTTCCCGGACGTCATCTACAAAACGGAAGAAGCAAAGTTCCGCGGCATCACGCAGGAGATATTGAAACGCCACTGCGCCTTCCAGCCGCTTCTGGTCGGCACCCGTTCCATCGAGGTTTCCGAGCGTATCGCCGAACGGCTGAAAAACGAACGCTTGCAGACTCTGGGTCTGACCCTCGTTCTGCACGACGCCCTGGCAAAAACCAAAGGGCTGGAAAAGGCTCTGGTATCCGACCTGCGAGCCTTGCTGAACACTCCGCTTGACGATCTATGGGTGGCCAAATTGAGCCCCGCAACCAAGGCGCTCGGCCGTAAACTCGACATGATGGATCCGGAGAACCTGCAGTCGCTGTCCCGCATCCTCTCCGTTGATGAGGCGCGCTTGACCGAAGTGCTGAAAACCGGTATACCGCACAACGTTCTGAACGCGAAGTACCACGAGCGGGAAGCCGGAATCATCGCCGAAGCAGGCCGTGCGGGGGCGGTGACCATCGCCACGAACATGGCCGGACGAGGCGTTGATATCCTGCTCGGCGGTTCCGACGTGGAAGGCGAGGAATCCGCCGGGGCGACGGATCCGGACGCAGAAAAGCAGGACGCCCAACTGATGAGCGCCGAGGAAAAAGCCGCTCTGGAAGCCGACCGGAAACTTCGCGCCGAAAAGGTCCGGGAGTACGGCGGTCTGTGTGTTCTCGGCACCGAACGGCACGAATCCCGACGCATCGACAACCAGTTGCGCGGACGTTCCGGACGCCAGGGCGATCCCGGCGCGTCACGCTTCTTCCTGAGCCTGGAAGACGAACTCTGGCGCCTGTTCGGAGACAGAGGTCGATCGATCCTCAACGCCACGTGGGACGAGGAAGCCCCCATCGAAGCGAAAATGCTTTCGATGGCCATCGAACGGGCGCAGAAACGTGTGGAGGAAAACAACTTCGCCACCCGTAAACACGTTCTGGAATACGACGACGTGATGAACCTTCAACGGAAGGTTATCTATTCGGAACGCCGCCGTGTACTGGACGGACACGACATGCACGACACGGTACTGGCTTATCTGCAGGACACCGTGAATCACGCCGTGTCCCTGTACGCGAGCACCGAGGTCCATAAATCGCAGTGGGAACTGGACGCCCTGTTCGACTACCTGAACACTTATTTCCCGCTGGAACTGAAGGCCCAACCGAAGGATCTGGAAGACAAATCCAACGAGGAACTTGCCCAATTTCTGTGGGACATTGCGGATACGCTTTACAGGGAACGGGAGGAACATGTCGGCAGTCCGATTATGCGGGAGTTGGAGCGCTGGGTGGTTCTACACGTGGTCAACACCAAGTGGGTGGAACACCTTGCGGCGATGGACGCCCTGCGCGAAGGCGTCAGCCTGCGGGCATACGGCCAGCAGGACCCGCTTGTGGCGTACAAGAAGGAAGCGTTCGAGATGTTTCAGGGCCTGATGGCCAGCATCGCGGACGATGTGGTCAAATACATCTTCCGCGTGCAGGTTCAGCAGGAAGCGCCTCCGCCGCCCAGGAAGCTGTACAATCCGGTGGAAGTCGGCGCCGGCGACGCTCAGCCCTCCGCGGGCCGATCCGCGGCAATGGCAGGAGGCGCGACAGCCGCAACGGCGATGGGTGGAGGTATCGCCGTTGGGCGCAATGATCCCTGCCCCTGCGGAAGCGGTAAAAAATTCAAAAAGTGCCACGGGGCGTAAGCCAGTTATCAGGTGTCATGTATCAGGTGCCAGGTATCAGGTAGGGGCAAGGCTTGCCGTGCCCATCTGGTGATATCCGTCAGGCATTCCGTCTCATCGACCACCCTTACGAAAGGAAACCATCGATGCAATTCGATAGATTCAAACACGTTCTGCCGATTCTGGCAACGGCGCTTGTCGCCGTGGTTGCCCTGCCCGCCGCCCGCGCCGAAGTTAAGTTCACCTCCGACACAAAGGCCGCCTTGTCGCAGGCCGCAAAGGGGGGGAAACTCGTGATGGTGGACGTCTACACCGACTGGTGCGGTTGGTGCAAGAAACTCGACAAGGACGTTTATGCCAGGCCGGACGTCACGGAAGCCGTTAAAAAGAACTTCGTGGCGCTGAAGGTCAATCCGGAGAAGAGCAAGGCTGACGCGGACTTCGTGAAGAAATATGGAGTGCGCGGATTTCCGACCATCATTTTCCTGGACAGCAAGGGCAAGGAAGTCCACCGCATCGTCGGATATCGTGAGTATGCCGACTTCATGAAGGAAATGAACACGGCCGTTACCAAAAGCAAAGCCAAATCCTGACGGTTCAACGTTGTTCGCGGGAGCGGCGCCCCGTGGTTCCGCTCCCGTTTCTTCGCGCGTGCCTATCATGAGATGGCGCTGTTGCGCTGTAAGGGAGTACTGGATATGACTGTTGCCGAAACCAAACGCGCCCTCGAATCGTTGAGGGCCGATGTTGCCGATTTCAGGGGGCATCTTTGACCTGACACAGCGTCAGGAAGAGATCACCCGTCTCGAAAGCCTCTCCGCCGCGCCCGACTTCTGGGACGATCCAGCGGCCGCGCAGGAACTTATGCAGAAACTGAGCGCCCTCCGGGAATCCGTGGCGCCCTGGACACGCATCTCATCCGCGCTGGACGATCTGGAAGTGCTGGTAGAAATGGCCGAGGAGGACCCTTCGGCCGAAGCCGAACTCGAATCCGAGTTCAAACGTGTGCGGTCCATATACGACGAACTGGAGTTGCAGACGATGCTCTCCGGTCCGTACGACAACGCCGCCGCGATTCTGGACATCAACTCCGGCGCGGGAGGCACCGAAGCCAATGACTGGGCCTCCATGCTGTACCGCATGTACCTTCGATGGGCCGAAAAGCGCGGCTTCAAGGTGGAACTGGTGGACGAACTGGAAGGCGACTCGGCCGGCATCAAGAGCGCCACGCTTATCATACGCGGCCCATACGCCTATGGATATTTGAAATCCGAGCGCGGCGTTCACCGGCTTGTCCGAATCTCCCCGTTCGACTCAAACAAGCGCCGGCATACCTCCTTCGCAGGGGTCGGCGTGTCGCCGGAAGTACCGGAAGGCGCCGAGGAAGAGATCAATCCGGACGATATCCGCGTGGACACTTACCGAAGTAGCGGCGCTGGCGGACAGCACGTCAACAAAACCGAATCCGCGATTCGCATCACGCACCTGCCGACAGGCATCGTCGTCACCTGCCAGAACGAGCGCAGTCAGATCAAGAACCGCGCCACCGCGATGAAGGTCCTGCAAGGCCGCCTGGCCGCCCTGAAGGAAAAGGAACGCGAGGAAGAACTCTCGGCCCTGAGGGGCGAACAGAAGAGAATCGAATGGGGAGCGCAGATTCGTTCCTACGTGTTTCAGCCGTATACGATGGTGAAAGACCTGAGGACCGGCGTGGAAACGGGCAACATTATCGGTGTGATGGACGGCGACCTGGACCCGTTCATGGAAGGTTTCCTGCGGTTCAATGCGGGACGACCGCTGGAGACCGCGTCCTGAGTCGTCCGGAACCATTAATGTGCGGGGCCGTCTAAGAAACTGAGGGGAGCGTCATTATGAAAAACCGGTATCTTTGCCTGCTGATTGCGGCGTGCGCGGCGGCAATCCTGACCTCCGCCTCGTCGTTCGGACAGGCAGTCGCGCAGGCTACAGAGGAAATCAGCGCCGCGAACTCGCGCAACCAGGAAACAGCCCTCGGCAACCTCGTGGTTGACGCCGTGAAGGCCGCCACCAACGCGGACGGCGCTTTTTTGCCGGCCTCCTCGCTCACCGGCACCAACCTGGCATCCGGCCAGGTGGATACCGAAAGCCTCAAGGCCGTTCTTACAGACCCGACGGACCAGATTGTAGTCCTGAACCTGACAGGCGCCCAGTTGAAGTCCGCTCTGGAACGGTCCGCGGGGATGTACCCGCGTCCCTTCGCCGGATTCCTGCACGTATCGGGCATTAGGTTCACGGTCACCACGTCCGCCAGAGCCGGGAACCGTGTGTCCGACATTCGGCTGAACGGGCAGGTGGTCCAACCGGCGCAGAAGGTTCGCATCGCCACCGTGTCCAGCCTGGCCGGCGGAGCTTTGGGTTACTTCCAGATATGGGATAAATCCGCCGTGACGCTGGGCGACGGCCCGATTCTTGACGCGGTGGTGGCCTACGCCCGCAAGGCCGGCACGCTGACCTCGCGCAAGGAAGGCCGTATTGTCGTCAAGTAGAGGCGTGGATCATTTGTAGCAACTTGATCGGATATCTGAACGTGGGGTAATATCCTGTTAAGTCTACCGCTTCGGCTCCCCACCTTCTCAAGGAGGGGCTGGGGGGTGGTTCTTTCGGGGTTTCGGGCTGTGCAACCACCCCTAACCCCTCCTTGAAAAGGAGGGGAACCAGTACCGCCCAAAGTCATTCACACATGATCAACGTACGGGCTCGAAGGGGCATAATGACAGATTCCGCACTCGTTTTCGTTCCTGGCATTCACTTCCTCCCTTCCGTCGCTCTTCGTCTGCTCGTACCTGTCATCCTCGCTACCGCTTTGCTGACCGCGACCGGTGGTTGCGCAGGCAAGGCCGAATTCGACGGAGCGGAGGCGCTGAAACACGTCGAACGGCAGTGCGCGTTCGGGCCCCGCGTCCCCGGCACAAAAGCCCACGACGCCTGTCGCGACTGGTTCGTTGCCGAACTGAAAAAGATCTGCGACACCGTACAGGTTCAGCACTTCGAGTACCAGTTAAACGTATCGCCCGCGGAATGGCGCTCCAAACTGAGACTTCCCGCCCGCTTCACGGCGCCGCCTTCGACCAAACTGCCGATGGACAACATCATCGCGGTGATCAAGGGAACCGACGGCAAAGATCCGTCCCTGCTCCTTTGCGCCCACTGGGACTCGCGGCCGACCGCCGACCTGGAACGCCGCGCGGAGAACCGCGTGAAAGCCATCGCCGGCGCCAACGACGGAGCGTCCGGTGTGGCGGTCCTGCTGGAACTGGCACGCGTTTTCAAGGCCAAGCGCCCGACCCAGGGGGTGATTATCGTCCTCTTTGACGGCGAGGATTACGGACCCGACACAAAGGATATGTTCATCGGCTCCAAATACTACGCGAAGAACCCCTTGCCGGTGAAGCCGAAGGAAGGTATTCTGTTGGATATGGTCGGCGACGCGGACCTGGAAATCACCCGCGAATCGTGGTCGGTGGACGCAAACCGGGCACTGTGCGACACCGTTTTCAAAACAGCGGAAGGCCTTGGATACAGCCGGCAGTTCCGCAACCAGATCGGCATCATGATCGAGGACGACCACCTGCCTCTCATACGGGCCGGTATACCCACCATCAACCTCATCGACTTCACCTACCCGTACTGGCACACCCTGGCGGACACGCCGGACAAATGCTCCGCCGCCTCGCTGTCAGCCGTCGGGGAAACCGTCGCGGCCGTCGTTTACGCGCGGAGTTCAAATCCGTAACGACGACGTACACATCGAGCAGTGATGAAATGGTGTGATGGATATCGACGTTGTCCAAAGCGTCCTCGACGGCATTCCGCTTTGTAAAGCTGTCACGGGCATCAGGCCTCTGCTCGCAGGTTTCTCTACGGATCTGAAGTTCATCCTTTCCGCAAACGATGAACCGGTGTACCTGTTGCGATTATCCGACAAGTCAGAAACCGAACGCAGGGGTGTGGAATTCCAGGTCCTGAGGCAACTCCATTCGGCAGGGATTCCGTGCTCCGAGCCGTGCTACCACAAATCGGTGCCGGAATATGGTGTCTGTGCCACTTTACTACGGTATATCGCAGGCGAATGCGCGGAGAACGTATTGCCGGAGATAAGCGAAACCGCGCAGTGCGCCGTTGGCACGGAAGCTGGGGAAGTCCTGAGGCGCATGCATGGGGCAGTCGATGTGCCGATCAGTCGTAAATGGCGCAACTATCGTGAAGCAAAGTACCGCCGTATGGTTACGGCCGCCCGGAAAATGAAACTGCGGTTCGGCGGTCAGCACGTTGTCGAACAGTACGTGGAAACCAACCTTCACCTGTTGAACGGACGGCCGGTAGCGTTCCAGCACGACGATTATCACCCTGGCAATTTAATAATCAATTCTGGCCGTCTCACTGGCGTCATCGACTTCAACCGGATCGATTGGGGCGATCCCTGGCACGACTTCTACAAGATGGCGCACTTCGCGGCGCCGCTGTGGCCGGCGTTCGCCTGCGGGCAGGTCGACGGATACTTTGGTGGCACCGTCCCAGACGATTTCTGGCCTCTCTACACACTCTACGTGGCGATGAGCCTTCATTCCGACCTCGTGTGGACGCATAAACAATGGCCCAATTATGTGGAAGCGTCGATCGAGCGGATAGCGTGGATCTGCCGCACGCACGACTTTTCAGGAGGCGCCGCTCCGGTATGGGTTGCCGCAAAGGAACCAGTACATACCCCGTCAGCTTGATCGGGCCCGTACGGACCCCTGCCAGGTCTGACACCTGACACCCAACACCTTCCCGGGAACACAATGAGTATGGAGAACCGCACGGTTCTTCCTGTCATCGACGTTTACGCCGCCGGATCGGTTCGGCGGACTTGGAGGTTTGTTCCGTTATGACCCTCGGTTTCACCCGCTTCTTTGCCGCGGCTTTACTTGTCGCGATGGCCGTGCCGGCTTCGGCGCAATACATCACGCTCAATTCCCGGAATCTTCGTTTTCAACTGCTGGCCGGGCGCAACATCACGCTTACGGCGCGCGGAGTGCCCGTCATCCGGCAGTCGCACCTGTACATCGTCAAGCCCGGCTGGACCGCCATGTACCTGAACCAGGACAACGAGCGTCCCACCGTGACGACCTGGAATGAAGGCGACGTCCAGATGGCCGGCGCAACGTACGAAACCGACGATGCCGTTGTGAAGTACCGGTTCGAGATGCGCCAGGACGACACGTTCAAGGTGAAGGTCGAGTACGCCAGCAAAGGCCAACCTGCCGAACTGGAGTATGACGCAGGCTACATCAACGCAAACGTCCTCGCCGGAGCGCCGTATACGGCGCAGACCGTAAAAGGTCCCGTACAGGGAGAGGTTCCGTGGCACGCGACATCGGACGACCAGGCGAAAAGCCAGGTAATGCCGCTGTTGTCGCAGGCGACGTTTCAGACGGTGCTTGGCGAACTGCAGATTCTGGTTGAGGGAAGCAACAAGGAAAACAGCACGCTGAGGATGTTCGACGCCCGCGGCGGCACCCAGGAATGGGCCCAGCGCAATCCCGTCTTCTGGCTGGGCATCGGCGTGCCCCAGATTCCCATGGGTCCCGAACCCAACTCCGTCACCGTCACCTACAGGTTCAATCTTCGCAAAGCGAATGCAGACGCCCCGACCGCCGAAGGTCAGCCGGTCATCACCGCCGTCAAGGCCGCCCGCGTTCCTTCGTCGCCTGACCTGCCGATCATCCCGCGCCCGAAGGAAATCGTTTTCAAGGGAGACCGGATGAACCTCGGCGCCGGAACCGTGATTGTGATTCCCGCCAAGCCGGTGCAGGAAGAACGCCAGGGCGCGTTGGAACTGCAGGAGGAACTGAAGAACATATACGGTCTCCCGGTGAAAATCCTGCGGTCCGGAGCGAAACTGCCTAGTTCGGCCGGCGCTATCATCGCCATCGCCCGCTCCGGTCAGCCGCTCGCTATTCCGATGACGCGCGAAGCCCCGATACCCATGCCCGGGCAAGCGGAAGCCTACACCCTTCGCGTGCGCGGCAGGCTGGCTTTAGTACAGGGCAAGGACGCGCGCGGCGCCTACTTCGGAGCGCAGACGCTGAAGCAGTTGATCGGCATCGATGCGAAGGGCGTGTTCCTGAAGCCCGCCGTGATCCGCGACTGGCCGTCGCTGGGTTTCCGCGGCGTGCACTGGTTCGGAGGTCCGAACTCGTGGCCGTTCCACCAGAAGATGCTCACCCGCATCATCGCGCCCCTGAAGATGAACTCGATGGTCTTCCAGGTCGACTTCTCGGAGTGGTCCACGCAAAAAGACATCTGGGACAAGGGCCGCGCCACGCCGAAAGACCAGATACGGAAAACAGTCGCGCTCGCCCGCAACCGGTTCATCGAGCCCATCCCGCTTGTCAACAGTCTCGGCCATTCCGACTGGATGTTCGTCAACGGCAAGAATCTGGACGTCGCCACCGATCCGGTTAAGCGCTACCAGTATGACCCGGCACAGACGCGCGTCTACACGGACATCCTTTTCCCCGTGATGGAAGAGGTCATCGAGATATTCAAGCCGCGCTACTTCCACATCGGGCACGATGAAATCACCACCGGCGGTGTTTTCCCGCCGAAGGGGAGTGACAAAACCGCCACCGAGTTGATCATAGAGGACATTAAAAAGGTACACGGCTGGGTAAAGGAACGCGGAATGCAGTCCATGATCTGGGGCGATGAATTCCTGCACTACCCCGAAGAGGCAACCGACGCCGGCAACGCGCCCAGCGTGGAGGAGGCCGCGAAACGGCGGGCCGGCCTGCCGAAGGATATCATCATCACCGACTGGCACTACGCCAGCACGCCGGTGAAGTACCCCAGCGTGGGCATCTGGCACAAGGAAGGCTTCAAGGTCATCGGCGCTCCGTGGAACGACTGGAGCAACATCGCCCGCTTCTCCAACGTTCTGGCCGAAGAGAAGGCGATGGGTTCGCTTCAAACCACGTGGGCCGGATGGTCCATGGACCTCGATCTTGTGAAGGGACCCTCCTTCCCGCAGTTCGTTTCGTACCTTGTCGCCGCCGAATACGCCTGGAACGCCGGGCGAGGCGGCCCGGAAACGCTCGGTTACCGGCCGGAAGAAGCGTTCCTCGCGCTTTGGGACAAAGGGCCGGTGGACCGCGCGACTCACGCGGGATTCACCGTCGACCTGACGAGCGTGGCCAACACCGATATGTGGGGCTGGGGACGGAGCGCGCCGAGCATGTTCGGCGTGGAACCAGGCAAGCCGACGGAAGCGCCTTCGGGCGACCAGACGTGGGGCGGCATCCAGTTCCGAATCGGCAAACCTTTGTGGCTGGCCGGATCGGTGGACCCGGAAGGCGCACGCCCGCGTTCCGTTGATGTGCCGCTGAACCGGAAAGCAAAAGCCCTTCACTTCCTGTGGGGAACCACCCGTGTCGCCCAGGCGGACGATGTGGTCGCGCGGTTGTCGGTTACGTGGTCGGACGGCTCCACCGAAACGATCCCCGTGAAGTACGCCAACAACATCCTCGCCTTCACCGACCTTCGGCAGGGCGGCAACCTCGCCACCGTCTGGCGCGGCCGGTCCGCCTGGGATGAACCTGCCTGGCTGAGGCGCTACACGTGGAAGAATCCCAAGCCGGGTCTCGCCGTCACAAGCCTCACGCTGAAATCCGAAGGCATCGAGGCCGCGCCGGTGCTGGTCAGCGTCACCGGCGAGCAGTAAACGGATGGAAGTCTGGTCTCTGGCCAGCGGCAGTAGTGGAAACGCCTTCCTCATTTCGGCGGGAGGCGTTTCCGTTCTGCTGGACGCGGGATTCCCGGCACGCCATATGTGCTCACGGATTGAACGCGCGGGTCATTCTCCCACGGAGATCGGCGCCCTGTTCCTGACGCACGAACACAGCGACCACGCTTCCGGCGCCGGAGTTACCTCCCGTGCCCTGAAGATACCCGTGGTCGCCAACGAGCCCACTCTGGAAGCCGCACGCCGGTACATCGGTAACGCCCGGACCGCCGTTCTGCCAACCGGCGAAACGGCGGAGATTGGCGAGTTGGAAGTCACCTCGTTCCGGACCTCGCACGACGCGGCGGAGCCCGTGGGCTACGTGTTCCGCCACCGCAACAGCAAGGTGTGCTACGTCACCGATACAGGCGTCCTCACACCCGAGATCACGTGCCACTTTCTCGGCGCGCAACTGCTGATTCTGGAAAGCAACCACGATCCGCGCCGCCTGGCGATGGGTCCGTATCCCGAAATCCTGAAACGCCGCATCGCATCCCGTGTCGGCCACCTCAGCAACGCCGCCGCCGCGACTGCCCTCGCGAAACACAGCGAGCAGTGCGACCCGACGGTCGTCTGGCTGGCCCACCTCAGCGAGGACAACAACACGCCCAGCCTGGCGATGGAGTGTTCAAAGACAGCTTTGCACCGCGCAGGTTCGCGGAACGTCCGGCTGGAGGTCGCCCGCCGCAACGTGGTCAGCCTGCGCTGGGAATCCGGCGAAAACTGGTGGCAGGGGAGCCTGTTCGGCTAGCGCAAGCGCCGGCAGGACACACAACATCGCCGTAAAATCCGTTGTCGACAAATCCTCTGTAGGTATACCCGACCTTTTGGTGTACAATAAGGTATATACACCAAGCCAAACCTTTGGTTAATCCTTCCGAGGCATATTCCACGCACGGAATACAGTCCTCGGAAGTCTAGCCGGCAATCCGTACCAAATGATTGGCCTCTGGCTGTTGATTTCCACGAGATGGAACACAAAGCGCCGGAACCTAAGCGAACCACCCTGCGGAATGTCGCCGCGGAGGCCGGCGTTCACGTGGCCACCGCCGCCGTCATTCTGAACGGAGCACGAAGCAGTACCGTCGTCAGCCCGGGAACCCGCCAGCGCGTCCTCGATGTCGCCGCCCGCCTCGGTTACCGGGCCAACCGCGCCGCCCAAACCCTCCGCCGCCAGCGCAGTATGACCATCGGCCTGGCCGCCGGTCCCGTTCAGAACCCCTTCTTCGCGGAAATGGCCACCCTGTGCGAGAGTTTTCTCCTGGACTCCGGTTATGAACTTGTGATGGCCATGGACGCCGGACGCTACCTGGACGACAAGGCCCTTCTGGAAACCCTGCGGGCGCGAGGCGTTGACGGCATCATCATGTGGAGCGAGCGCGAAACGGAAGGCCGGCGCCTCGCCGAAAAGGGCTTTGACTGCCCCGTGGTTTTCTTCGGATACCCCAGCGAGTCCGTCGATTCCGTAACGGCGGACTTTGGCCTGGGCGCCCAGATGGCCGCCGAGCACCTTGTTGATATCGGCCGACGCCGTGTCGTTTACTTCTGCCCCAGCGAATCGCTGGCGCTGTGGTCCGGCAATCTGCGCCTTCAGAGATTCTGCGACACGATCCGCGCGAACGGCTTCCATCCGGCCGTTTTTCCATATGAGGGACGCCTTGGCGACGTCAGCAGGGCGCGGGAAGCGGCCGAATCCCTCGCCCGTACTTCCGACACGCTCGACGGACTGCTTTGTTTTAACGATCTTGTTGCCATCGGGGCCATGATGGGACTCCGCCGGGCCGGCCTCCGTGTTCCGGAGGACGTGGCCGTCATCGGTTTTGACGACGTTCCAATGGCTTCCCAGCTTGATACACCATTGACCACTGTGGATCTTCCGTTGGTGGAAATCTGCAAAACAGCCGTATCGCTTCTCCTGCGCCGACTGGAACCGGATTATAGCGATCCGCCCCATTGCGTTCGCACGGCTCCGAGAATCATCGCCCGCGCATCGACCCGAGAAAACCCGTCCCACCCGGATATTTCAAACGTCAAACCGCCCTCCCGGATCAGCGAAAGGAAAACTTGAATTGAGACGAAAAGCCTTTACCTTGATTGAGTTGCTGGTCGTCATCGCAATCATCGCCATACTCGCCGCCATCCTGTTCCCGGTGTTCGCCAGGGCGCGGGATCGGGCGCGGATGACGGCCTGCGGCTCCAACATGAACCAGATCGGCAAGGCGCTGATGATGTACACCGATGACAACGAAGGCGTCTATCCACCGGACCGATTCCTGGTCAACGGCAACCTCGTTCCGCCCTATACCTGGAAACGGGCGCTCTCAAAATACACATCGAGCAACGACGTGTGGGTATGCCCCGCCAATCCCGCCGTGATGGCCGCCGGAAGCGTGCGCTACGGCGCCGCCCGCATCGGCGATGAAAGCAACATCCAGACGGAATACAAACTCGACAAAAGCAAGTGGCTCGCCTCGTGCTACGGCTACAACGGCGGCTACTTCCCGACCGAATCCATCTACCCGCTTCGCACGGTCACAAAGGTCAAGGACCCCGCCGGCCTGATGGTCATCATCGAGTGCCGCACGGCCAATCCCGATTTGGGACCGTGGACTTACTCCTGGACGACCGACAAGAAGGGAACGCTGACCGCCGGCTACTCGTCCGGCCCGGTCGGTGTCTTCTTCACGCACAACAAACGCATGAACATCGCGTTTGCCGACGGACACTCCGGTTCCCTGACGCTTCCTGAAGTGTACGGGCGGCCGGGCGACGGCAAAAACTACTGGGGCGTTGCCAATCCGGACACCGACGGTCACGTGGTTGCCGGACGCAACAAGGCGAATTGGGGCTCGCAGGTCGTAGCCGCCAATGAATACTGGTAGTTCTCTATTCCCACTGAGCGCCTCGGGTTCACGTGGCTTGGACCCGCGGCGCGGTCTGACATCGCGGTCTCTTCCACCCCCCGCGAGGAAGGCCCATTCCATCAACCATCCTTACTGAGGAACAAACGATGAATCTGAAGAAAGCCATCGGCGCCGCCGCGACTCTCGCGTTGGCGTGGTGGGGAGTGTCCGCATCGGCCTCCACCATCACGCACACCGAAGTAGCAGATTTCGCGGGCGGCGTCTCGGACGGTATCGTCCAACCCATGGCGGAAGCCTGGTTGGGTGGCGCCGTGGGCCTGATGCCCTCGCTCGGCGCCTCCGTCATCAATGACGAGTTCGACTACACCGACACCGCCGCCGCGTCCGCGAACTACCTGTTCCTGACGCCGAACCTCGGCGAACACGGCGAATTGGCGGCCAATCCCTCGCAGTTCCTGTTCTCCGGCGACGTTCCCGCGGTCCCCGAGGCGGTCGCTCCACCCACCGGCATCCTGCGCCTGCACTGCTCGCGCGGCCAGGACTTCTACAACACCGGCGTCGGCGGACAGAGATCCCCGATGATGGCCGTCAACAAGACGATCCTCACCGGCGACTTTGTGGTCGAAACCAAGTTCACCATCCAGGGCGACCGCAACATCAACAACCGGCGCTTCGACGGCCTGTTCATCGGGCGGGCGGCTTCCGGAGATGAGAGCGTGGCAACCGACGTTCCGCTGGATAACGATTCGGTCTACATCGCCGTCGGCGTGAGCCGCGACGGTGTGAACCGCGCCGCCAGCCGCGCCAGGATATACCCGGCCATCGACGGCTGGCCCTACAACTTCGGCTCGGAGAACTTCCCGGGCAACACCTGGTTTATGCGCATCGTGAAGCGCGGCGCATACTTCTACACCTACCTGAAAGACGAGGAAAGCGCGCCCTGGGTGTTCCACATGTGGTACAAGAACCCGCTGTTGGCCGAAGCGCCCGGCGTGGTTGTGGGAGTCCTCGGCGTATCCTGGGGCGGCACCGATCCCGCCGCCCTGCAGTATCAGGACGACGACTTCGAGTACCTGAAGGTCAACCGCATCGGAAGCCTCTCCGGATCCTACACCAATGTCTTTGACGCGGGTACACCCGCGGACTGGCAGACGGTCAGCCTGAACACGGCTTCCATACAAGGCACCAAATACCAGCTCCGGGCCGGCAACACGCTGGCCGGTGGAACCCTGACAGACGGCGGCTCTTTCGCGGGACCGGACGGCACCTCCGCCACCTGGTTCACCGATGATGCCGCCCAGGTCGTTCCCAACGCCGCCGGAAAGCGGTATCTTGAGTACAAACTGGCGATGGACGCCGGTTCGGCGCCTTCCGCCAACGACACCATCATTCCCGTCAACCTGCCGGCCTTCCTGCGCAGTATCAGCGCTTCCTGGTTCCCGGCCGGACTCTCCGCCAGGATCCTGTCCGATACGGCGGACTACGGCGCGGATGCGGGCGGCGTGCAAACCCAGACCGGCGGCGGCGACCTGTCGCTCGCGCGAACCCAGGTTCTGCGTGACGACTTCAGTGCCGCGGATCTGGATCCGGCCTACACGTTCGATCCCGGCTACACCATCCTGGATCCCGGCGTGGTGGGTGATTATTCGCTGACCGAGCGACCGGGCTACCTGCGCCTCAAAGTGGGATATCCGCAGGACTTCTACGGCGGCACCATCAAACTTGGCGGCGTAAAGGCGATCCGCGAGATCCCGCAGGGCACCAACCTCGACAACTTCGAAATCGAAACCGAGGTCAACATGGAAGTCCAGCAGGCCCGCTTTGCCGCGCTATTGATGTGGATGGGCCCGAACGATTACTTCGGTATCGGCATCGCCCGCCGCTTCCCGGACTTCTACGACCTCAGCGTGATTGAGGATTCCGTAATCAACAACATAACCGGCGATCCTCTTGTCTACAACTACGGCTCCAACTCGATGCAGTTGCGCGTCACCAAGCAGGGCACGGTAATGACGCTGTCGTTCCGGGACCCCAACTCCGCCTCGCCTTCCTGGCGCGTGTTGTTAACCCGCGACATCAAGGGACAGGCAACCGGCGGAGCCGACTTCACACCGATCGGTGTCGGCTTCCTCGGCAAGTCCTACCAACTCGCCGACCAGGCTACCGTTGATTACGACTTCAACTACCTGCTGGTCAGCAACCTGGCCACGACCGGTCAGAAGGACATTCCCGTCACCCTGCCCGCAGAAAGCCATCCGGACTCCCTGCTGGCTTTCGGTGACGCCTTGACGGCTTCGACCGTGAAGGGGCAGGTCCGCAACGCCGAGGGCACGTTTATCGGCCCGGACGGGACGTCGAACACCTACTTCACTCTCAACGAACCGAAATTGCCGGCCACCCTGGACGGAATCACCGACACAGCTGTCCGGCTGTTCTTCAGCCAGGCTCCCGGCGCCGGTGTTCCCTACCTGCACGCCACGGGCATCCAGTACGCCTCTTCAGCGAATCGTATCGCCCGCGACAGCAACAAGGCGGACTTCACGGCCGGTTCCGTGAAGATCGGAATCGACACCGACACCCTGCCGGGCGCTATGATGCCGAAGCTCGCCTACGGCGCGTCCGTGACCGAGAACTTCACCGCTACACCCTCGAACTGGGCATTCAGCAACAATCCCCCCGGAACGAGCACGTTCTCGTACACGGACAATCCGGGCTTCGCCCGGGTCAACTGCACGCACCCGACGGATACGTGGGGCGGCGGAACGGCGCTGGAAAAACCGCGCTGTATCCTCTACAACACGACTCCCGTGACGGGCGACTTTGAACTGGAAACGTATGTCGAGTTCCCGTACGGGCGCGACACCGACCGCAACCAGGGTCTCACCGTTATCCAGGCCATGACCGGCACCCCGCCGGACGGCGTTCTGGACATGACCAACATCATCGCGTTCGGACCGTACCGCCAGGACGCCATCCGCATGCTCCGCGGAGACAATAACGGATTCGCGGACTTCGGACCGGGCGGCTACACCGACAACGCCTACTTCCTGCGCCTGCGCAAGATCGGCAACCGCTTCACCGGTTACGTCAGCACGGATGGGACGAACTGGACGGAGGCGACATCCTACACAATGGCGCACACGATGACCAGCATGTACATCGGTTACTTCGCCAAAACATGGGGCGGAGCAACCGGTTCGCAGGCCATTGATTACGACTACTTCAAGTACTCGCCGATTACCATGACCGGCACGTTCGAAAGCCGGATCATGGACCTGGGCGTCTCCGGACTGACCTTGTTCGCCAACACTCTCGGCGGCAACTCGGCCAACGCGACGCTCCAGTTCCGCGCGGCGGATACCACGGGCGCTATTGTCACCGCTCCCTGGCTGGGACCGGACGGCACCTCCGCCACGACCTACCCGGCAACCGCCTCCACCATGCTGACCGGCGTTTCCGGACGCTACGTTCAGTACAAGGCGATCCTTCCGCCAAACACGACCATCAACGACGTCGGAATCTTCGCCAGTTCGACGGCGGTGGCTCCGTTGACAGCGATGGACGCGCTGAACGCCCTGCAGATCGCGGGCGGCCTGAAGACAGCCGGTGCGGCTGACAAAGCCCGCCTCGACGTGACAGCAGGCGCTTCCGCCGGGGTGATCGGCATCGAGGACGCCGTGTCCATCATGCGCGAGGTGAACGGCCTGTAACACCCGCGTTCGACCATGCCTCCCGGCGTCGCCTGGCGCCGGGAGGCTCTTTCTTGTGGTACCCGCCCGCGCTTCGGAGAAACTGAATGATGAAACTGACTCAACACCTCGCCGTTCTTCTGGCTTTCTGCGCCCTGATATCCGCGCCGACGCAGGCCGACATCCCCGCCGGCCTGCCGTTGCAGGGCAAGGTTACCCGGCCAAACGGAACCGTTGTACCCGATGGAGGCTACTTTATCACATTCAGGCTCTACAGCGATCCTCTGGGCGGCACCCCTCTGTGGCAGGAAACCAAAACCGTCTCCGTCGCCGGCGCCGTGTTTTCAACCGTGCTGGGCGACAGTACACCGTTCCCCGCCTCACTGACATTCGACCGCCCGTACTACATCAGCGTGCAACTGCCGGGCGATGACGAGATGGCGCCGCGCCTGGCGCTGAAAACCGCGCCGTATGCCCACGCCGCCGAAACGCTGACGGTAGACGGACCGCCGGCCGGAATCGGCGCTCCCCTCGCCGGACTCGCCAAGGCGCGCACCGGCCGGGCCCGTCAACAGGGAAGCATGGATACCACCGGCGGCAACGCCGACTTCCGGAGCGTGAATCCGGGGCAAACCATCACCCTGTTCGACTCCCCGGGCGCCGGCATCATCCAGCGATTCTGGTGCACCATCGCCCCGCGCGCCGACCTGCAGATCCACTGCCAGGCCGTATTGCGGATGTACTGGGACGGGGAGACGAAGCCTTCCGCGGAGGTTCCAATCGGCGCGTTTTTCGGGGTGGGCTTTGGACAACAGGTCGACTTCCAGTCCATGCCGCTGAACGAAACCAGCGGCGGTTACAATTGCTACTGGCCGATGCCCTACCACGCCGGCGCCCGGTGGACGCTGACCAACATGAGCTCCAAACGCATCGACGCGTTTTACTACAACATCGATTACACCGAATACGACAAACTCCCGAATGATCAGCGCCACTTCCACGCTCAGTGGCGGCGCGAGAATCCGACGCGTCCCGGCGCCAACTACACCATCCTCGAGGCCGCGGGTAAGGGTCACCTCGCCGGGGTTGCGATGTTCATGCAGAACCGCCAGGCCACAGGACTCGGTTTCCTGGAGGGCGACGAGATGATCTTCATCGACGGCGAAACGGCGCCCAGCATCTACGGAACCGGCACCGAGGACTACTTCAGCAGTGGATGGTATTACGACCGGGGAACCTACTCCGCGCTGTACCACGGTTGCGTCATCAAGGATACCGAACTCAACCGGATCTCCACTTACCGCTGGCATATCGAGGATCCAAAGCCCTTTGAGTCCGCTCTGCGCGTCACCATTGAACACGGCACCAACAACAACACCGAAGGCGACTACAGCAGTGTCGCCTACTGGTATCAGAACGAGCCGCACGCCGCGTTCCCGGCCTTCCCAACCGATCCCGCCCTGCTGTTGCCGTACAATTCAACGACCTACAAAATTCCCGGGGCGATTGAAGGCGAATCGCTTGTCGCCTCCGCGCAGGCGACATCAGGCACAATTGTGGATCAGGACATGTCCGTTTTCGGCACCGGATGGAGCGACAACCGTCAGCTTTGGTGGTATCCGAACACGGCAAATCATACCCTGACCTTGCATGTTCCGGCGCCCGCCGCTGGAACGTACACCGTTACGGGGTACTTTACCAGAGCCAAGGACTACGGCAAGTTCCAGTTCAAGAAAGGCGGCGTGAACCTGGGCCCGGAACTGAACCTTTTCGACACGGAAGTGGTTCCAACCGGAGCCGTTGCGCTTGGAACGGCTACCCTGACCGTCGGCGACAACGTAATAACGGTTGTGAACACAGGCAAGGACGCCGCGTCCACGGGGTATATGTTCGGATTGGATGCCCTGGTGTTGACGCCCCAATAGGAGTTGTTCGTTGAGAGAGTTTCTTTTCGTGGTGTGCCTGGTTGTGATGGCGTTTGCCGCGGCGACAGCACAGGAACCGGAAAGCGCCTTTTCGCAACCGTACGAGGGGCCTCACTGGAAGGTGCGCGGCGGATTGACCCTGGCCTTGCACGACGCAAAGGTTCCGGACGACGGAGCGCCGAGGGGACTGTTGCGCATCATCTTGCCGCTGGAGCCGGGTGAGGCCGGCGCCAAATCGCTGAACTTCATCGCGGTGGAACCGTGCGTGCAGGAAGGAATCCGCGCCCTCAGCGAACTCCAGCCAAGCCCATCCGACGGTCAACGAGGCGTGAAGTTCTGGTTCGGCGATGTGTCACGGACGAGGACGCGCCTGAGACAAACCATCCGCATGGAGAAGTTCGAGAACGGCGCGCACCCGTATCTGATCGCGGAACTTCGGGCAGACAAGCCGATGGAGGTCCGCTTCGAGGTCTATGCCGAACCTGACAGCGCCCCCATGAAGGCTTGCATCCTTACCGCCACCATGGGTAACTATCAGCGCCTGCGGGTGCTGAAACTAAAGGACCGGACTGCGACGGTTGAGGACCTTCTGCCCAACGATCCGGGAGACCATTTCTCCCCGCACGCCGTCGTTCCTCTCTCTCAATTGCTTCGCAACAAGGCAGGGGCCGTTGTGTACTCGGAAGGCAACGAGAACGATCCCAAGGTCCTCTCCGCGCAATTGCCCCAGCGAAGTCACTGGCGATATTACGGTCCCAACTTCACGCAATACTGGCGTCAACCCGAGCCTGTGGACCCCGACCTGCGCGTCCTCGTCAACGCCCGCAAGGTCTACTGGGCCGGAACCATACCCATACCCGGCGGGAAGTCCTTCGAAAACTTCGAGATGAACGCCGCCTTCCACCCGGGCCAGGTGTTCATATACGGAGTACGACCGCCGACGGCAAAGCCCTAACCCCCCGGCCCCCTTCCCGCCTGCGCCGGAAAGAGGACCGGAGGTTAGGCTAGACCGTTACTCCTTCCCCGCCGTAAGCGCGGCTACCTGCGCTTTCAAGGCGTCGATCTCCTTCTGCTGGCTCTTGGCTATCTCGGCAAGATACAGCACCATTTTCTCGTAGTTCAGGCTGTCCGGCCTTCCCTGCTGGTCGTACATCACCAGCGGTTTCAAACCCAGGGCGTCGATGTCCTCCGCGATGTAACCAATCTCGCGCCGGTCCGGATTGCCGGGCCGTGTGTAGGTTTTCGGTTCGGCCTGCAACAACTTGCCGAAGTCGTCTACCAGCGGGGTGATGTTCTCCTTGTACCGCATCGATGAGGTATCCTGCCAGAACTGCCCGGTTGCCGGATTCCACTGGACGTTGTTGTAGTCGCCGGACGGCAGATTGGAGGCGGCCAAGGTACCGATGACGTGCAGTTTATAGCCGGGGCTCCTGGTCCCGACACCGACGTTGAGCGTGGCGGATTCCACCAATAGCGCCGGTTGCGCCGAAGAACCGGCCATATAGGTGCGGAACCAGTAATCATACCCGGCTCCAGCGTCCGTGATACCGCCGGGATAAACATCAGCATTTCGCATACGCCATTCCATCGAGACGTTCCAGGGATTCAGCAGGATCGTGTACTTCGCGCCGGCCGTTACGGAACAAGGCGTGGCCAGCACGAAGATGCGGGTTTCCAACGGTCCGTCTCCATATACCGCCTGGTTGGAAAGAATCGTTCCACCGGTTCCTTCACCGGAGTAGATGCTGATATTGCCGTTCCATGGGGTCACTCCGTTCGTGGCGCCGATGTTCAACTGCACCGCGCTCAATGTGCCCGTTGCTCCCGCCGTAAACGACTGCCACATCGACGCGGTGCCATAAGCGTGACCGTTTTGGGCCGTCTGCTGTTGGTCCAGTGTCGCCGACTGTCCAAACACCTGCAACGGGTAGGACGGCAGGTTGGTGGTTCCCGCGCTGAGACCTGTTGTCGACTGGATGTCGCCTACCACGCTCAGTTTGGCCAGCGGATTTGTGGTGCCGACGCCCACATTGCCGTTGCCCTTGAAGCGCACGTTTTCCGTAAGAGCACTACTCTGGCCGTAGCCGAATGCAATGTCGGTGCTGGCGGTGCTTGAGTAAACCTGCAACAGGCTACTCTGGATGCCGAATCCGTAGTGGTCGCCCGTGTTGCCGTACAGGCTGATTTTATCGCCCAGGGCGTTCGGGAAGTTCAGCGGGAATCCCGGCGCGCTTGTGCCTAAGCCGATAACACTGCCGTTCGACGTCAACACACCGCCCGATACCTTGTTCAGTGATGCCGCGTCCGTCGTCAAGTCGCCCGAACCGATTGATCCGTCCAATATCTTGCTGGAGTTGACCGAGTTCGCGGCGAGATCGGCAAGCGCTACCGAGCCGTCCACTATCTTCGTGCTGTCCACCGAGTTCGCGGCCAGGTCAGCCAGTGCCACCGATCCATCGACAATCTTCGCGGAATCAACGGAACCGGTCGCCAGGTCCGCCAATGCGATCGATGCGTCCACAATCTTGCTCGAGTTGACCGAGTTCGCGGCAAGGTCAGCCAGCGCGACGGAACCATCCACTATCTTCGCCGAGTCCACGGAGTTCGCGGCCAGGTCGGCCAGGGCAACTGCTCCGTCCAGTATCTTAGCGGAGTCCACCTTTCCGGTACCGATGGTCGGGTTCGGGTAGGTGCCCGTCAGATCCCCACCCGCCGCACCCGATGGCGGGAACGAAGCTGGGGCGTTCGTGACTTTGCTCCAGTCCACATCGCTGATTTCCGCGTTGCCCACCGCGTTCGTCCCGATGGTCGGATTCGGATAGGTTCCGGTCAGGTCGCCGCCCGCCGGACCGGAAGGCGGCAGTGAGGATGGCAGAGCCTGCCACGTTCCCACACCGGTCGCGTTTGCCGTCAGAACCTGGCCCGCCGTCGCAGACGTGCCGAGTTGGAAGCCGGTCATTCTAACCGTACCGAGAACCTCCAGTTTCGTCGCCGGCGTGGTCGTGCCGATGCCGACGTTGCCGCTCCCCTTGATGCGCATAACTTCGGAGAACGCGGTGCTCTGACCGTAGCCGAAGGCGATACTGGAACCGGCGACATCAGTGTGTATCTGCAGGGTGCCGCTTTGAACTCCGACACCGTAGTGGGCGCCGGTCGTACCCCACAGCGCTATCTTGTCGCCCAGAACGCTCCCAAAATGCAGGGGGAAGTTCGGCGAGGGTTCACTGATGCCGAGTTTGCCTCCGGAAGAGGTCAACAAACCACCGGACACTTTGTTCAACGAGGCCGCGTCTGACGCCAGTTTCGTGGCGCCTACCGCGTTCGCCGCGATAGCTGGATTCGGGTAAGTGCCGGTCAAGTCTCCGCCCGCCAGCCCGGAAGGCGGCATTCCCGTCGGCGCGCCGGTTACACCGCTCCACGGCACCGATTGGGCCGTTTGTGCCATCAGCGCGTACGGGGCGTTGGTAATCTCGGAACGCGGCGCCATCACGTCCGTCCCGACTGTCACTTCCAGCCAGCGTCGCTCCCCGTTGAAAACGGTGAGGCCGAAATCCAGCGACACACTGAATACGCCGGCGTTTACGCTGACACCGGGTGTCGCAACGGTGCTTCCCATCTGCGTCCCGGCCGTTTCGGCATCGAAGAGTTTGAAGGTCATGTCATAAGAACCCGTCAGGGGTTTCTTGACCGGGTCGGTCAGCATTCCCTGAAACGTGAATGCGGTGGTAGGCGCGGAGCAGGCGGTGGCGGTCAGTAGAATGGCCGTCGCCAGAAGGAGGAATAGCGAACGCATCTTGGTTGGTCCTTTCGACGGAGGATTCGGGCCAGAGACGAAAGATGGAAAGAAAGCCGTATACTTCGTCACTTCATGGCAATTGTACGTTGGATATGTGATGCGGGCAACACTGATTACACAGCGCGGCAAACAAAAGACCGGCCGCGGCTTGTGGCCGGTCTTTCGTATTGAGCAACTCGAGACGATTATTGTCTGCCGGCCGATTTAAGCGTGGCAACCTCCTTCTTCAGTTCTTCAATCTGTTTCTGCTGTTCCTTGATGGCTTCGACCAGCAGGGCATTGACCCGGGCGTAGTCCATACCACTGGCGCTCTTGCCGTCCTCTTCCCAGCTGACCACTTCGGGAACGACCTTGCCGACGTCCTCGGCCACGAAGCCGATGTCACGCTTGCCACCCTGCTCCTGTTTCCAGTCGTAATAAACGCCCTGCAGTTTGCCGACCTTCTCCAGCGCATTGTCGATGGGCGTGATGTTTTCTTTCCACTTCGCGGAGGAATAGGTAATCCACGAGTTGGCCTGGCCCTGGCCGCCTGCGTTTGCCGTGTTGGGTAGTTGCAAACGATGGGTGATCGACGCCGATGAGACACCGATTCCCAGGTATCCGTTGCCCTTGATCCTCATGTTCTCCGTAAAGGAAAGACTCTGCCCGTAGCCGAACGCGATATCCGTGGTGGAAAGGCTTGAGTGAATCTGAAGCAGATTGCTCTGGATGCCGAATCCGTAATGGTCACCCCACTCTCCGTAGAGACTGATCTTGTCGCCCAGCGCGCTTCCGAAGTTCAACGGAAAACCCGGCGAGTTGGTGCCGAGGCCGATGACCATGCCGCTTGACATCATGACTCCGCCCGTGACCTTGCTGAGGGAGCTCGGATCGGCGGCAAGGTCGCCCGAATAGATCGATCCATCCAGTATCTTTCCGCTGTCAATCTTACCCGCGCCAATCGTCGGGTTCGGATACGTGCCGGTCAGGTCGCCGCCCGCGGGTCCGGAGGGCGGGAGTGTCGCGGGCGGTGCTTGCCACGTGCCCACACCGAAGGAGTTGGTCGTAAGAACGTGGCCGTTTGTCGCCGACGTTCCGAGTTGGAAGCCGTTCATTCTGACAGTGCCTGCAACGTCCAATTTGGTCGCCGGGGCAACACCGATACCAACATTCCCGTTGCCCTTTATGCGCATGGTTTCCGTCAGGCTGTCGCTGGAGCCGTAGCCGAAAACGACGTCCGACGCCGAAGTATCCGAGTGTATCTGAAGAATACCGCTACGCACCCCGATTCCGTAGTGGTTGCCGGATTGCCCATACAGGGCAATCTTGTCACCCAATGAGTCCGCGAATGTCAGCGGAAAAGCCGGAACTGCGACGCCGATGCCGATGCGGCTACCACTGGAAGTCATCGCACCGCCCGACACCTTGTTCAGAGAAGCCGCTTCGGAGGCAAGGTCCGCTGATGCGATGGACGCATCCACCACCTTGCTCGAGTTTACGGAGTTCGGGGCGAGATCAGCAAGGGCCACGGAAGCGTCCACAATCTTTGTGGAATCGACCGAGTTCGGGGCCAGGTCGGCCAACGCCACCGAATTATCTGCTATCTTTGTCGAATCGACTGAGTTCGCGGCCAGGTCGGCTATGGCCACCGAACCGTCGACTATCTTGGAGGAATCGACGGAACCGGTTGCCAGGTCGGCCAACGCCACCGTGCCGTCCAGTATCTTCCCGCTGTCGACTTTGCCGGTTCCGATGGTCGGATTCGGATAGGTGCCGGAAAGGTCGCCGCCCGCCGGTCCCGATGGCGGCAGTGAGGTGGGAGGCGCCTGCCACGTGCCCAGACCGGAAGCATCGGTCGTGAGAACATGGCCGGGCGTCGCCGACGTTCCAAGCCGGAAGGCGTTCATTTTCACCGTGCCGGCAACCTCCAGTTTCACGGCCGGGTTGGTTATGCCGATACCGACATTGCCGGTGCCCTTGACGCGCATCGTCTCGGTGAAGGCGGCGCTGGAGCCGTATCCGAAAGCGATGTCACCCCCCACAACGTCTGAGTGAATCTGAAGTAGGGAGGGTTGGATGCCGAATCCGTAGCTGTTGCCGGACTGGCCGTAGAGACTGATCTTGTCACCCAGCGAGTTCGACAATGTCAGCGGGAATCCCGGAGTCGTCGTTCCGATGCCGACGTTCTGCGTTCCCGCCTTGACCATCAGGACAGGCGCTGAAGCCGTCCCCGAAAGGTAGGTTCGGAAGTAGGTGTCGAAACTGTTGCCCATAAAACTGCCGCCAGCGTATACGTTGTTGAAGCTTACCCTCCAGCGCAACTCAACACCACCCGACGGCGCAACGACAATCGAGTACTTTGTTCCGGATGTCACCGCAAACGGGGTTTCGAGGGGATACACCCTCGGTTCGTAGCCGTTGCCGGCAATAATCTGCGATGAGAAGAGAGTTCCACCGGTTCCTTCCCCCGCCCTAAGGTAAAGGCTCCCGGACCACGGCAGGTAGCTCTCGGAGCCGATGTACAGTTCCACCGCGCTCATCGTTCCGTTCGCCCCGGCGGTGAAAGACTGCCAAACGGTGTCAGCACCAAAGGTATAGGTGGGGGCGTCCACTTGCTCTTGATCGACGACATACGTAGGCCCATAAACCTGCAACGGACCAAAAGGATGAAGGTTGGTCCCGACGCTCACACCCGTCGTGCTGGAGATTGCGCCGGCAACGGACAACTTCGCCATTGGCGTGCCGGTGCCGATGCCGACGTTCCCGGACGACATCGTCATTCCACCACCCGACACCTTGTTCAGAGATGCCGCGTCGCTGGCCAGGTCAGCCGATGCAATCGAAGCGTCCACTACTTTAGCGGAGTTCACCGAGTTCGCCGCCAGATCGGCAAGGGCGACGGCGCCGTCCAGTATCTTCGTTGAGTCCACCTTGCCCGTACCGATGGTCGGATTCGGGTAGGTGCCGGTCAGGTCGCCTCCGGCCGGGCCCGATGGCGTTGTTGAAGGCAGTGCCTGCCATGTGCCGACGCCGCTTGCATCCGAAGTCAACACCTGGCCGGCCGTGGCCGTGGTGCCGAGTTGGAAGCCGGTCATCTTCGCCGTGCCGGCCACATCAAGTTTGGCTGTAGGCGTGGAAGTGCCGATGCCCACGTTGCCGGTGCCCTTGAATCGGACATTCTCGGTAAGGGATGCGCTTTGTCCGTAACCGAACGCGATATCGGTATTTGCCAGGTTGGTATGAATCTGCAGAAGGTTGGTTTGAATCCCGAAACCGAAGTGGTCTCCGGATTGACCCCAGAGGCTGATCTTGTCGCCCACCGTGTTCGTAAAGGTCAGGGGGAAGCCCGGCGTCGTGGAACCAATCCCCACGTTGTTGCTCACAACGGCGGAACCGGCCACGTGTAATTTTGCCGCCGGACTGGTGGTGCCGATCCCAACGTCCAGCGTGTTCGGCCGGACGATGAGGGCGGGCTGTGCGGACCCAGCGACGAGATATGTCCGGAACCACTGGTCATAGGACGCGTTGAGGAATGACCTGCCGCCTGCATAAACGTCCGTGTTTCTCAGACGCCACTGCATTGGAACACCCGAAAACGACAGGCTGATGGTGTACTTGTTCCCGGCGGTAACCGCCACGTTTTTCGGTAACGTGAGGATGCGAGGATTAACGGTGCTTTCGCCGGAGGCGGTCTGGCTGGTTAGCTTCTCCCCTCCTGTGCCTTCGCCGTCGTAAATTTCCAATCGGGCGGTCCAGGGATCCGTTGTTCCGTAGGAGCCGATATTAAGTTCCACCGCGTTAAGCAAACCGTTGGCTCCGGCTGTGAATGACTGCCACATGACACCGGCCGGCCCATAGATGTATGTATTGGAGACAGTCTGTTCCTGGTCCACCGTGGCCGTATCGCCGTAGACCTGCAACGGAGTCGAGGGAACGATGTTCGTACCGGCGCTCAGGCCTTTTCCGGCTACGATGTCACCGGTTGCGCTCAACTGACCGGTTCCCTTGATGCGCGCGGTTTCCGTCAGAGCGGCGCTGGAACCGTAACCGAAAACGATATCCGAGGAACTCTCACGGTTGTATATCTGCAGGGTTCCGTAGCCGACCCCGATGCCGTGATGATTACCGGACTGGCCGAAGAGACTGATTTTCGGGCCCAAGGTGTCCGGGAATGTCAGCGGGAAACCGGGTGTGGTTGTGCCGATGCCGATGTTGCCGCCCGAGGAAGTCATCGCGCCGCCGGACACTTTGTTCAGCGAAGCCGCGTCATTGGCCAGTTTCGCGGCGCCCACCGCGTTTTCCGCGATGGTCGGATTCGGATACGTACCCGTCAGGTCGCCGCCCGCCGGTCCGGAAGGCGGTAATCCGGTCGGAGCGCCGGATACACCGCTCCAGGGAACGGTGGCGGCGTAAAGCGCATACGGGGCGTTGGTGATTTCGAACCGCGGCGCCATCACGTCCGTCCCCACCGTTACCTCCAGCCAGCGCCGTTCCCCGTTGAACACAGTCAGTCCGAAGTCCAATGACACGCTGAAGACTCCGTTCTGCACGCTCACTCCGGGTTTTGGTATTGCCTCGGTAAGCTCCATACCACCTGTTTCAACCGGGTAGAGAGTGAACTCCATGTCGTAGGAACCGGTGAGCGGTTTTTTCAGCGGATCCGTCAACTGACCCTGGAAGGTGAAGGTCGTACCGACCGGAGCGGCCAGCGTGGTCGCGGCGATCATCAACGCCAAAGCAACAAAAAGTGTTCGCATCAGTCTTCTCTCCTGTCGGTCATCTGCCCTATCTGGGCGTTGCGATCATTGTCTTCAGTTCGTCGATCTGCCGTTGCTGATCGTCGAAACGCTTCTGCTGGTCGGCTATTGTTTTCTGCTGGTTTTCAATCTGCTTTTGCTGTTCCTTGATAGCCTCGACAAGCAGGGCATTGACGCGGGCGTAATCCATACCGCTCGCGCCCTTGCCGTCATCTTCCCAGTTCACCAACTCAGGAACAACCTTGCCCACGTCCTCGGCTATGAAGCCGATGTCGTGCTTTCCGCCCTGCTCCTGTTTCCAGTCGTAATACACGCCCTGCAGTTTGCCGACCTTCTCCAGGGCGTTGTCGATGGGAGTGATGTTCTCCTTCCACTTCGCGGAGGAATAGGTAATCCACGAGTTGGCCTGGCCCTGGCCGCCTGCGTTCGCCGTGTTGGGCAGTTGCAGTCGGTGGGTGATCAGCGCCGAGGAGACACCGATACCAACGTATCCGTTGCCCTTGATGCGCATGTTTTCTGTGAAGGTGAGGCTTTGCCCGTAGCCGAACCCGATGTCCGAGGTAGAGCCGTCCGAGTGAATCTGCAGGAGATTGCTTTGGATTCCTAATCCGTAATGATTGCCGGACTGGCCGTAGAGGCTGATTTTGTCACCCAAAGCGTCGGCAAATGTCAGCGCAAAACCCGGTGTACTGGTTCCGAGACCGATGCCAGTACCGTTGGAGGTCAGCACGCCGCCCGATACCTTGTTGAGCGATGCGGCTTCGCTGGACAGGTCGACAGAACCGACAGAGCCGTTCAGAATCTTGCTGGAGTTCACCGAGTCCGCGGCGAGGTCGGCCAGGGCAACCGACCCGTCAACGATTTTGCTGGAATCAACGGAGTTCGACGACAGGTCTGCCAGTGCCACCGAACCGTCAACGATTTTGCCGGTGTTTACCGAGTTCGGCGCCAGATCCGTCAGGGCCACCGAGCCGTCAACGATTTTAGTGGAATCAACCGAGTTCGCCGCCAAGTCCGCCAAAGCGACAGCGCCATCCGCAATTTTGCTGGAGTTGACCGAGTTCGGCGCCAGGTCCGTTGATGCCACCGAGCCGTCCAGTATCTTCGCGGAATCCACCTTGTCCGTTCCGATGGTCGGATTCGGATACGACCCCGACAGGTCGCCGCCCGCCGGTCCGGACGGCGGGAGCGAAGTCGGCAGTGCCTGCCACGTGCCCAGACCGGTAGCATCGGTCGTGAGAACATGACCTTGCGTCGCCGATGATCCAAGCCGAAAAGCATTCATTTTTACCGTGCCGGCAACCTCCAGTTTCACCGCCGGATCGACGCCTATGCCGACGTTGCCGTTGCCCTTGATTCGCATCGTCTCGGTGAAAGCCGCGCTCGCGCCGTAACCGAAGGCGATGTCCGATGCGGCGATGTCTGAATGAATCTGCAAGAGGCCACTTTGCACCCCGAATCCGTAGTGACCGCCGGACTGGCCGTAGAGGCTGATCTTGTCGCCTGTCGTATTCTGGAAGTTCAAAGGGAAGCCGGGCGTCGTGGTGCCAATGCCAATCTTGTCCGCTCTGGACGTCATCGCGCCGCCCGACACAATGACAAGCGAGTTCGGGTTCGACATCAGGTCGCTCGGTGCGACGGATGAATCAGCAATGTGCTGGGAGCCGACCGAGTTATTCGCAAGGTCAGCGAAGGCCACGGAACCGTCCGCTATCTTCGCGCTGTTGACCGCATTGGCCGCGATGGTCGGATTCGGGTAGGATCCCGACAAGTCGCCGCCCGCCGTTCCCGAGGGTGGGAACGAAGATGGAGGGTTCGTGACCTTGCTCCAGGCTACATCGGTGATTTCGGCATTGCCCACCGCATTGGCCGCAATGGTCGGATTTGGGTAGGTGCCGGTCAGGTCGCCGCCCGCTGGTCCCGAAGGTGGAGGCGGCGCGGGTAATCCCTGCCATGTGCCGACGCCGGAAGCGTCAGCCGTCAGCACCTGTCCGGCGGTGGCGGTTGTGCCAAGTTGGAAGCCGGTCATCCGGGCCGTACCGGCTACATCCAGTTTTGCGGAAGGGGCGGTTGTACCGATTCCCACATTCAGCGATACGGGCTGTACAACGAGAGCCGGCTGACTGGAACTACCAGCCAGGTACGTCCGAAACCAGAAGTCAAAGTAAGTATTCGGGTACGAATACCCTCCTCCGTAAACATCTGCCGCCCGAAACCGCCACTGGACAGAAACCGAATCAGGGTCGAGCACAATGGTATACTTCTGTCCGGTCGTGACGGCGCAAGGGTTGGCCAGCATGAAAATGCGGTCCGCCCACGCGGGATCGCCGCTCACGGTCTGCGTTGACAGAACGGTACCACCCATGCCTTCACCGGAGTAGATGGACAAGGTCGCGGTCCACGGCGTCACACCGTCGTGAGCGCCGACCAGCAACTCCACGGCGGTCAAGGTTCCGTCCGCTCCCGCCGTGAACGACTGCCACATATAGAGCGTGCTGTGGGCCTCACCGTTGAACGTGGTCTGTTCCTGATCCACCGTACCGTAGTCCCCGTAGACCTGAAGCGGGTACGATGGAACCAAGGTGGTCCCTACACTGATACCTTTCCGTACCTGGATATCACCCGCAACGTTCAGTTGGCCGGTTCCCTTGATGCGCGCCGTTTCAGTCAGGCTGGTGCTGGAACCGTATCCGAAAACGATGTCCGAGGAACTCTCGCGGTTGTATATCTGCAGGGTTCCGTAGCCGACCCCGATGCCGTGATGATTGCCGGACTGGCCGAAGAGACTGATTTTTGCGCCCAGCGTGTCAGAGAAAGTCAGCGGAAAGCCGGGCGTTGTGGTGCCGATGCCGATGTTGCCGCCCGAGGAGGTCATCGCGCCGCCGGAGACTCTGTTCAGCGAGGCCGCGTTCAGCGCCAGTTTCGTGTTGCCAACGGCGTTCGCGGCGATGGTTGGATTCGGATATGTCCCGCTCAGGTCTCCGCCGGCTGTTCCGGAAGGCGGGAAAGACGTTGGGACGCCGGTGACGCCGCTCCACGGAACCGACTGCGCCTTGTGGGCGAACAGGGCATATGGTGAGTTGGTGATTTCGGCGCGCGGCGTCATCACGTCCGTCCCCACCGTTACCTCCAGCCAGCGCCGTTCCCCGTTGAAAACGTTGAAGCCGAAGTCCAAAGACACGCTGAACACACCGTTCTCCACGGCAACATCGGGCTTGGTAATTGATTCTGCAACCTCAGAACCTCCCGTTTCGGAGGCGTAAAGGGTGAAGAACATGACATAGGAACCCGTGAGGGGTTTCTTGAGAGGATCTGTCAACTGCCCCTGAAAGGTGAAAGCCGTTGGTGGAACAGCGGAGGCAGGAATGGAAAGGAGAATACCGCAAAGGACGGCATAGAAAAGCGAGCGCATGGCAGGGTCCTTTCCGCGAAGCGTAAGGCTTCGCTCAACGGGATTGCGATTGTGGCACGGCAATCCCCGTAGAGGCCGGTTCCACCAATGGCTCCACCCGGCCCGGGTGGCCATATCCTGACAGGGCCGGGTTTCTCAGCTTCCTCTATGCAACCAGTTGCTTATTCGTTTGGCTCCCCATCTGACGCAGTGATTATACGACATGAATTCACATAACAGCAACGCGACGTCGGGCGTTCCGCCACCAATCGACCCCTTTTACACTCCGGAAGAGCCGTTTCTTTCCGAAACAAGCCGGAAACATTGGTGACTTATACTGCGATAGACGGCCGGTAGCGGTGCCGGCCCTGTATCATCGCCCATCTGCTGAAAGGAGACCTATGAGCACCAAAGACAAAGATTACGTGTTGCGGCAGGCGAAGGAACTGAACATCGAGTTCGTGCAACTCTGGTTCACCGACATCCTGGGATTCTTGAAATCCGTGTCGATTCCCGTCGGCGAGTTGAAGAATGCCATGGACGAAGGCATGGGATTTGACGGTTCGTCGGTAGAGGGCTTCGCGCGTATCGATGAATCCGATATGATCGCGTTGCCGGATCCCTCCACATTCGTCGTCCTTCCCTTCAAGAGCAACGTTCCCATCGCGCGCATGTTCTGCGACATCCTGAACGCGCATGACATGAGCCCCTACGAAGGCGACCCGCGTTACGTTCTGAAACGCGCCCTGAAACGAGCGGCCGATATGGGATACGCTTTCTACGTGGGACCCGAACTGGAGTACTTTTACTTCAAGAGCGCCGACGACCTGACGCCCCTGGACACCGGCGGCTATTTCGACCAGACGGCCCTCGACGTGGCGCACGACCTGCGGCGCGAAACCGTGATGATGCTGGAGGAAATGGGAATCGGCGTGGAATACAGCCACCACGAAGTCGCCAACAGCCAGCACGAAATCGACCTGCGCTATACTGACGCTTTGACAATGGCCGACAACGCGATGACCTACCGCCTGGTGGTTAAGGAAGTCGCCCTTGCGAACGACGCCTACGCGACGTTCATGCCGAAACCGCTGGCCGGACAGAACGGAAGCGGCATGCACGTGCACCAGAGCCTGTTCAAGGGGGAGAGCAACGCGTTCTTCGATCCGAGCGACGAGAACCACCTTTCACTGGTCGCCAAGCAATACATCGCGGGCCTGATGAAGCATATCCCGGAGATAACGCTGGTGCTGAACCAGTGGATCAACTCGTACAAGCGCCTGGTGCCGGGTTACGAGGCTCCTGTGTATGTCTCGTGGGCTGTACGCAACAGAAGCGACCTTATCCGCATCCCCGGTTACAAGCCCGGCAAGGAGAAGGCGACGCGCCTGGAACTGCGAAGCCCGGATCCGGCCTGCAACCCGTACCTGGCGTTCGCCGTGATGTTGCACGCCGGCCTGGACGGCATCGAGAAGGGTTACGAATGCCCGCCAATCAGCACCGGTAACCTCTACCGACTTACCGAAGAAGAACGCAGGGAACAGGGTATCAAGACTCTGCCGGAAGACCTGGACCAGGCCATTGTGGCCGCGGAATCCAGCGAACTTCTGCGACGCGCGCTCGGAAACCACGTGTTTAAAAACCTGATTGCCAACAAGCGCATTGAGTGGAATCGCTTCCGCGCTTACGTAACGGATTGGGAAGAACAGGAGTACCTGGGCGTGCTGTAACCGGTTAAAGGATAACGGGTGTCAGGTATCAGTCGGGCAGGGGCGATTCACGAATTGCCCCTGCCCTTCCAACGTCCACCCTCCATCGTCCACCTTCCACTTTCCATCATCAAAGAAGCCCCCCGTTCCTCACGGAACGGGGGGCTTCCTGATTACTTCCCGATCGGTTCTTGTTAGAACTTCACGGTGAACTGGCCAACAGCCACACTGCCCTTGGCGTCTTCGCCGCCGTACAGGAAGCCGGCCTTGTTGTCCTTGTAGTCCATGATCTGGTAGATCAGCTTGAAGCTGGCGTTGTCGGACATCTTGTGGCCGAAGCCAACGTTGTAGATGGTCTCTTCCGCTTCATGCTTGCCGGGGTTCAGGTCCAGACCCGGAGTGGTGTTAACGGTTTCAACACCGAGGGCCAGACTGCTGGCCTTGAACAGGCCGAGGGTCACACCAGCGTTCCACTTTTCGATCTTGGTGGATTTGTCATCGCGCAGAGGATCGGAGTAGTAACTGCTGTTCAGGCCCACGGAGCCGCCGGTGTACGTGCGCGTACCGGCAACGATGGACTCGTATTTGTCGTAACCACCATTCAGGGTAAGGCGGTCGCCGAGCTTGAATGCCACGGTTCCGTTGTAGCCCTGGATGTTTGTCGGGTTCTTCCACCGTCCAATGTTGCCCCAGCTACCCGGAGCGGCAAAGTACGGATTGACCTTCTTGTAGCCGGCTCCGAGTTCGATTCCCTTGATGGAGAACTGAGCCTTGGCGTCGATGGCATCCTTCAGACTGCGGCTGAAGATGGAATCGTCGTTGTTGAACATGTTGGTCTTGCCACGCTCGAACATATCAGTTGTCGCGTATTCGGCGGAGACCACCAAGTTGCTGAACGGGTTCATCGACAGGTTGGCGCCGTACACCGCCGCGCGGCTGACGTCCACCTTGCGGATGCCCGGGATGGAGCAACCGGGGTATTCGGACAGATTCGCGTTGTTGATACCGGCGGCGACCATGGTCAGGCCCAGGTTACTGCGCAACGGGAGCTTCATGCTGGCATGCACACCGGTCGACTGGGTCGCCGGGACAACCAGGTAGGGCAACGCGTCATACAGAACTTCGGGAACCGTGGGCAGTTCGTAACCGTTCAGGTCGTAGGAATACGGGGCGGTCGGGGTGAACCGACCGGTGCCGAACACAACAGGGTAGCCCGAGCCGGCGCGGCCGTAGCCGGTCAGCGCGGTGCCGTGTGTTCCACCGTAAGCCAGGAAGTTAACCGGACCAAGTTTGAACGCACCCTTGATACCTGTGAAGACAACGTCGCCGTTGTCCGTATTGGTAAGGTTGGTGTAGGTGTCGTGGTCCACGAGTTTCAGGGTGTACGGAGTGAACTGAACGCCCGTCTTACCCACTTCGATATTCGCCTTGGTGATACCGAGGTTGACCGGAGCGGACAGGTACGCCTTGTAAGGCGTCACTTCGGCGGCGGCGCTACCGATTCCCTGGTTGCCGTACGGGTAGGAGTAGTCGTCGGTGAATTGCGGCGCAGTCAAAGCTGTGGTCGCGAAGCCACCATAATAGTTACCCATCGAAACAACGGCGTTGGCCGTGATTTTGTCGTTAACCTTGCCCCGGATGTCCAGGTTCATATCGTAAAGAATCTGGGAGGCTTCCAGGAGGTTGTTCGTCCGGTTCAACGGGCGTCCGTCGTAATCGGTGGGGGTGATACCCTTGTCAAGGGTGTCGCGGTCCAGAGCCGACATGCGCGCGATGCCTGTCAGTTCGCCCGTGATTTTCACACGGTCGACTTCCTTTTCGAGGGCAACGACGCGATTGGTCAGACCGGCGAGATCCTTTTTCAGGGTATCCACTTCCACGCGAAGCATCGCCAACTCGGGACGAAATTCGTCGACGAGTTTCTGCACCGCAAGGAGGTCGCCTTTGGTAACATAACTGGAAAGATCAACCGGGGGTGTTGTTCCGGTAACCGGCGGTTTCGGCGGTGTCGGAATCTGGGCAATCTGTGTCCGGATGCTCTCTTCCAGTAGCGGAATCATGCGAGCGATAACCACGGCAAATTCATACCGTGTCATCGCACGCTTGCCGCCGTACATGCCATCGGGATAACCGATGATCAGGCCCCGCTGAGCGAGTGTATTCACCGAATCATACGCCCAGTGGTCCTGCGGCACGTCTGCGAACGGCGCCTGCGCGCGAACCATACCGGTCACCAAAACGATGCCGATCAGGCCCGCCAGAAGTCTCTTCATGCTCTTCCTCCTTAGGTATAGAAGCAGAGACAATCCGGCCGAGACGCAACATTCCGGTTCCCATCGGCGGTTGGTCAGTGTCCATGTTTCCTGCCGCCCGCCGTGTGCCGTCACACTGCATCTGTGCCGGTCCGATCCGTTCCGACGAACCCGTCGGACACGAAACGGCTTGCCCGCTCTCCCTTCGCTACGACCTCTCGGCCGTCGAAAACCGTGGAGCGGTGGCCGGTTTTCGTTCGCTGTCCTGCGTCACCGTGCGTGGCGACTCGCCATCGCACAGCGCCTTATTTCAAGTGTCGGCGGAAACCATCGTTCCCATCAGACCAACACCGGAAACGCCATAATATGTGTGGTAGGCGATATTGACCGCTTTCCCTTGTCATCCTAGACCCTGACCGGGGTCTTTTCAAGATATACCGGGCGTTATCCGCATCTGCCCGTTCATAGCGACCAAACGGAGATTCTGCTTTGTTCCCCGGAAATCGTATTATTCCCACGCGACCCGCGTGGCTCGAAATTGATCTCTCCGCCATCCGCCGGAACGTTCAATCGACGCTTGATTGGGTCGGTCCCGGCGTAGCTGTTTTCTCCGTCGTCAAGGCAAACGCTTATGGACACGGTCTCGTTCCGACTGCCCGGGCCGCCTTGCGGGGCGGCGCTCACGGCCTGGCCGTTGCCATCCCCGAGGAAGGAATATCCCTCCGCACAGCCGAAGTGCCCGGCCGAGTCCTTGTCATGGGAGCCGCCGATCCATTGGCGTCAGACGCACTGGTGCAAAACGACCTCGATGCGGTCGTTTCAACGCCCGAACTCTTAGACGGTATCAACACCGCCGCCGGTTCCCGAAACAGAACAGCCCGTATCCACATCAAGCTGGATACCGGCATGGGACGAGTGGGCGTATTCCCAAACGAAGCACCGGATCTCTTTCGACGACTGAGGTATCTTCCCAACCTGCGCGTTGCCGGTTTGATGACACACCTGGCCACCGCCGACGAAGACAATCTGACTCTGGCAGACCTCCAGGCCCGACGTTTCTTTACTGCCTTGCAGGCGTTGAAAGAAGCCGGGCTGGAAACCACAGACGATTTTATGGCGCACGCCGGCAACAGCGCCGGAGCCGTACGCATCGCCCGTCTTTTCCCGCCGGAGTTGCGAGGCGCGGTGCGCTTCGGTGTTCGGATCGGCCTCCTCACCTACGGCGTTCCCCCCACCGGTGACGCCAACCATCCCGATGTCATACCGGCCCTGTCGCTGAAGGCCCGCGTTACCCAAGCCCGCACGGTGCCGGCAGGAACGACCGTCAGCTACGGCGCCACGTTCAAAACATCACGTACCTCGCGCCTGGCTCTCGTTCCACTGGGTTACGCCGACGGCTACAGCCGGGCGCTCAGCAACGTCGGCAAGGTTCTGCTTCGCGGCGGGTTCGCGCCTGTGGTGGGGCGGGTGTGCATGGACCAGTTCGTTGTCGACGCGACGGCAACCGGCGCGGAGGTAGGGGACGAGATTGTTCTGCTGGGAGAACAGAATTCCCGCTGTATCACCGTGCTGGACATGGCGGAATGGGCCGGTACGATTCATCATGAAGTGTTGACCCGATTCGGCGAGCGCCTTCCCCGAATCTACCTTCACGAAACGGAGACGACCGATGAAGCGTAATAACGGCATCAACGGCCTGAACACGAGTATTCCGGAACTGCGCCGAAAAATCGACGAGCTGGACGTTACCCTTCTGCAACTGCTGAATCAGCGGGCCGAACTTGCGCTGGCCATCGGCAAACTGAAGGCGTCCCAGTCGGACAGCGACGCCGACGCGCCGATTTACGTTCCCGAACGCGAAAAAGCCGTACTCGCCCGTTTGATGGAATACAACCAGGGACCTCTGGACCAAACTTCCGTGCGCGCCATCTACCGCGAGATCATCTCCGCATGCCGGGCCCTGGAGAAGCCGCTGAGCGTGGCCTATTACGGTCCGCCCGCCACCTACACGCACATCGCCGCCATGAGCAAGTTCGGGGCCAGCGCCCATTTTATGCCGTGCAGTACCATCCGCGAGGTTTTCCAGGCAGTCGAAACCGCACAGGCGAATTACGGCGTCGTTCCCGTGGAAAACAGCACCGCCGGCGCGGTTGAAAACACCTTGGACGTTTTCTCCACCACCGACGCCCGCATCTGCTCCGAAATCTACGTACCCATTCATCACAACCTGCTGAGCAAGGCCGACGCGTTGTCAGGCGTTCGCAAGGTTTTCGCGCACCCGCAGGCGTTCGCGCAATGCCGCCAGTGGCTGGCCACCCATCTGCCGCACGCCGAGGTCGTCGAAGCCCTTTCCACCGCCGCCGGTGCGCAACAGGCGACCGAAGACCCGACTTCCGCCACCATCGCCAGTCGCGCCGCCGCCGAGGAATACGGACTGAACGTGTTGTTCGAGAATATCGAGGACAATCCGCGCAACCGCACGCGCTTCATCGTCATCGGAATGAACCGCCCGGAGCGAACAGGCCACGACAAAACCACGCTGATGCTCTCCGTTCGTCACGAAGCCGGCGCGTTGATGAGCGCCTTGTCCGCTTTTCAGCGACACGGAGTGAACATGACGATGATTGAAAGCCGGCCCACCAAGCAGACCCCGTGGGAGTACGTCTTCTTCATCGACGTCCAGGGCTACGTCACCGATCCGCCGCTCTCCGCCGCCATCACCGACCTGGAACATGCCGCCTTGTTCGTCAAGACACTGGGAAGTTTTCCCGAAGCCGACTGATTTTCGCCACAGAGACACTGAGGCACAGAGAGGAAAGAGAGATTGTCGTTTTGAACGCTAGCGCCCATGCGAGCGTCCGACCATACGGTCGTCCGTATGGACGTATGGACGAAGAATCTCCGGTTCAGAAAAGTCTCGCCTTCATCCCGAGCGAATGTGAGGGATCTGCGGTTCATCCCAGCCCGCCGCATGCGGCGGGAAAAGCAACCGCCCATACGGGCCCGGAGGGGCAGATTTCTCGCTACGCTCGAAATGACACGATCTACGTTCATTTGCACGATTTAGTTGGTGCAAATGGTTAGGAACCCGCCCCTGCCTGAATCCTGAATCCTTATCCTTCTTTGTGCCTTCGTGTCTTTGTGGTGATAACCCGTCTCTGTGCCTCAGTGCCTCTGTGGTTCCGCCCGAATCCTGAATCCTGAATCCTGAATCCTAACCCCTGCAGTACGGGCATTCCTTCTCATCCGGTCGAACCGGCCCGCCGCAGGTCGGGCACGGACGCGTGTTATCGCGGCGGAGGATGTCGGCGGCAATGAGTTTCGCCAGGCGTTCGCGGAACGGGCTATCGAGGTTGCACACCGCCCGGTCGACCTCGGCCTGCTCTTCCTCTGTCAGCGCCCGGGGTGGTGCAACGACGGATTCCTTCCTCGTCTCGCGTTTCGGAAGGCGCTTCACCGAAAACCGGATGTCGGTTACCACCTCGCTCCCCAACTCCGCGTTCAAGCGCTTGACCAGTTCCTCGCGCATCATCGAGAGTTCGTGCGACCACGCGCTACTTTTCGTAACAACCCACAGCACACCGTCGCGGATGCTTTCAGCACGCGTGGCGGCGGCCACGGTCTCTCCCACCACGCGTTCCCACATAGACACCGCGCGGGCCTGAAGGACGCCAGCCTCCAGGTCTCGGCGGCGCAAGCCTTCGCGGATCAGATCGCCCAGGTTGCGGAAATCGGCGGGCATGGTCCTGAAATCAGTTCCCCTTCGCCGCGGCGTTCACGCGTTCGGCGGCCTTGTCCAGCGCCTCTTTGGGCGTCTTGGCGCCCAGCAAAGCGGACTGAATCTCCTCGCACACTGCGTTCGCCATCTGCTCCCACTTGGGGTGCGTCGGCGTGAAACGGCCCTTCGGCAAAGCCTCCATGAAGAACCTCCGATGCGGGTCGGCGGCCAGTTCGGGATTGCCGGCCACGGCCGGCTTCTCCGGAAGCATCCCGGAATCCTTCGCGAACGCCAGGCGGTTCTCGTCGGTGTACCAGAACGCCAGGAACTTTGCCGCAAGGTCCTTGTTCTTGCACGAATCGAAAACCACCAGCACGTCCTCCACCGCCGGAACCACAGGACCGGTCTTGCCCGGGATGAACGTCACGCCGAACTTGAGGTCCGGATTCTCCTTCTTCAACATGCCGGCGAACCACGGTCCGCTGATGGTCATCGCGATCTTGCCGGCGCGGAACAGGTTCTGCAGGTCCTCGCGGTTGTAGCCGGTCGGTTGCGGCTGAGAGTAACCGGACTTCACGAGGCCGAGTTCGAAGTTAAGAGCCTCCAGTCCGGCCTCGCTGTTGAACGCCGCCTGCCCGTCGGGCGTCAGGATGTCGCCGCCCGCGCCGTACAGGAAGTAGTAGTAATAGAGGTCGGTTTCGACTTCCTTGCCGTGGATACCGAATGCATTGACGCCGGGGTTGGCCCGTTGAATCGCCGGGGCAATCCGGAGCAGGTCGTCCCACGTCTCCGGCGGATGGACTCCGGCTTTCTCGAACATCGCTTCGTTGTAATACAGGCCACGAACAGAAGCGGCGCACGGCAGGCCGACCAGTTTGCCCTTCCACCGCGACGCTTCGATGAGCGACGGTGTAAACTCCGCGATTTTCAAGCCGCTTCTCGGAAGCGACTCGATGTCCGCCAGCAGGTTCGCTGACGCGTACTCAGCCATCCACCGCGTGCCGACGATCGCCAGGTCCGGCGCCTGGTTGCCGGCCAGTAGGGTTTGTATCTTCTGGTGTCCGTCGTTCCAGTGCACAATCTCAATCTCAACCTTGCTGTCGGGATGGGCCTTGTTGAACTCCTCCACGATGGTCTTCTGTAGCGCGGATGATGCCGGATCGTAATCCATGCTGAGGAACTTGAGCGTGTTCGGGGCGGATTTGTTGCCACCGGCACAACCGGCCAGGGCAAGGGCGAACAGAACGGGCAGTATGATGCGTTTCATGGCAGACTCCTGTTGTGTTTCCGCCTACTTGACGGAACCGGCGGTGAGCCCCTCGGCGAGGCGTCCCTCGATGGCGATGAAAAGGGCTCCCACGGGCAGGATAGCCCACATCGACGCGGCCATCAACATCGGCCACTGCGGCGCGTACGCCGAGGCGAAGTCGAAGAGGCCCACGGTCAACGGCTTCAGTTCGGGCGATGAGAGGAACGTGAACGCCACCACGAACTCGTTCCAGGAGGCGATGAACACGAAAATCAACGTTGTCACAACTCCCGGCGCCGCGGCCGGAAGTGTGACACGCCGGAACGCGCTCAACCGGCCGCATCCGTCGATGCGCGCCGCTTCCTCCATCTCCTCCGGCACCGCCGCCAGGCACGCCGACAGCATCCACACGGAGAACGCCAGCGAATAGGCCGCGTTCACGAGTATCAGCCCGGCCAGGCTGTTCGTCAGCCCCGTGGACGCCGCGATGCGGTACAACGAAACAACCAGCACCACCGGCGAGAACATCTGCGTGACCAGCAGTCCCATGCGCCACATCGACACACCGGGTACGGGCAACCGCGCCAAGGCATACGCCGCCGGCAGGGCGACCGAAAGGTTCAACACCGTCGCGCAAGCGGCGATGATCAGCGTGTTTCGGAAGTATACCGGCAGGGCGCTGTGCCATACCCCGGTCAGGTTCGCCCACACCCACCGCCCCGGGAGCAACGGGTGCGTGGCGATTTCGCCGTTGTCCTTCACCGCCGTCAACAGCATCGCCAGGAACGGCGCCAATGCGAACAACAGAAGAAGCAGAAGGCCGATGCGCCAAATTCCCTTCATGCGCGTTCTTCCTTCTCCATCAGACGCAGGTAAAGCGCGCTGAAGGCAATGAGCACGAGGAACGAGATGACTCCCATCGCCTGCGCCGAACCCGGTTGGCTAAGGCGGAATGCCGCCTTGTACAGGTAGGTGATCAGCACGTCGGTGCTTCCGGCGGGACCGCCCTGCGTCAGCACCCAGATGATCGGGAACGAGTTGAACACGTAAATTGTGTTCAGCACAACCGCCACGTTCAGCATCGGACGTAAAAGCGGCAATGTGATCTTTGTGAAGTGAGACCATCCGTCCGCTCCATCCATTTCCGCCGCCTCGTGGATATCCATTCCGATGGATTGAAGCCCGGCCAGCAGGGTGACCGCCGTGAACGGCACACTGACCCACACGCCGACCAGTATCACAGCCGGAAAGGCGGTCCGCGCCTCCGCGAGCCACACCGGACCGGCGATTCCCGTCGCCGCCAGCAGGCCGTTCAGCGTTCCTATCTGCCCGTCCAGCACAAACTTCCAAAGAATGGCGCCAACCGGCAGAGGAACGGCCCACGGAAGGAGTACCGCCGCGCGCGCCCACTTCCTTCCCCGAAATGGTCGATTCAGAACCAGCGCCGCCGGGATCGAAATCAAAACCGTCACCGCCACCACGCCGACAGTCCACATAACCGTCCGGGGCAGGGCGCCGCGAAGAAAATCCGAATCGTGAAACACCGAGCGCCAGTTGGTCAGCGTGCCGACGGCTTCGCGCCCGCCGAATGGGGAGAGTTTCGAGAAGGAATCGATGATGGTGGAAAGAACGGGGTAGACGAACACCGCCGCCAGCAACAGCGCGGCGGGAAGCAGGCAGAGAAGACCCAACCGTGTGTCGCGAACGCGAGTACGTGGTACTGCCTGCGATTTTCCTGCCTTTGTTGCGGCGTCTGACATGAAGCAAACCCGAGGCACGCTGAGCGGAGCGTAGGGAGCCCGCGACCGAAGCGTAGTCCTAGTGCGCCGGCGTACTTCGACTGCATTCCTTCACTTCGTTCCGGAATTCCGCTCAGTATGCCTCATGTTTTGTCGCGCGCCCTGCCGGTGGACCTGTTCTCGACGCTACCTGTCCACGTCGCCGAGGATGATGTCGATACTGCCGAGGATGGCGATGGTGTCCGCCACTTTCCAGCCAAGCGCCATCTTTCGCATGGCCTTCAGGTTGTGGAACGAAGGCGCCCGCACGTGATACCGGTACGGATTCAAGCCCTTGCCGTCGCTGACAAGGTAACCGCCCAGGATGCCGCGGGGGCTTTCCACCCGCGAAATTGCCTCGCCGGCCGGCGGCTTCACCACCTTGGGAACCCTGGTCTGGATCTCGCCCGCCGGGATCTGGTCCAGCGCCTGTAGAAGAATGCGGCGCGACTGCCACATCTCCTGCAGGCGCACGATATAGCGCGCGAAGCAGTCGCCTTCGGGGCGCGTCGGGATGTCGAACTCGAAGCGGTCGTAAACGGCATAAGGATCGGCGCGGCGGATATCGAACTCAATGCCGGAACCGCGCACCATCGGGCCGGACGTGCCGAGGTCGACGGCGTCTTCCGGCGAGAGGTAGCCGACGCCCTGCGTGCGGTATAGGAATATCTGGTTGCCGGTCAGCAGGCGGTCGACCTCTTCCAGCAAAAGCGGCAGGCCGCCGTGGCCTGCGTCGCCGCCGGAATTCGCTGTAAAGCGGCCCGAACCGTTCAGCCAGTCCTTGACGTTTTGGGTCCAGTTTTCGTCGGGAATGTCCCAGCCCACTCCGCCGAGACGCATATAGGAATAGGTCAACCGGGCTCCGCACAATTCCTCGAACATGCGCAGGGTGTGTTCGCGTTCGCGGAAGCAGTAGAGGAACACGGATAGCGCGCCGATGTCCAGCGCGAAAGTACCGAGCCACACGAGGTGCGAGGTAATGCGGTTCAGTTCCATCGCGATGACGCGCAGATACTGGGCCCGCTCCGGCGCCTCGATGCCCATCAGTTTCTCGACGGTCTGCACGTACGCCTGGTTGTTGCACATGGCGCAGAGGTAATCATCGCGGTCGGTGAGGGTGACATACTGCGGATACGTGCGTTTTTCGGCGAGTTTCTCACTGCCCCGGTGGAGGTAGCCCATGATGGGCTTGCACTCCACAATCACCTCGCCCTCCAGGCGCAGTAACAGGCGCAGAACCCCGTGGGTGCTGGGGTGCTGTGGGCCCATATTGACGTACAATTCGCCGGGGCGTTCGCCCGGTTCGGTTTCCAGAGTAGGCATCGGTGCTTTCCGGGGTCAGTCGATAAACGTGTAATCCTTGCGCAGGGGGTGGCCTTCCCAGTCGTCCGGCATCATGATGCGCCGCATATCGGGATGGCCGTCGAACGTCACCCCAAAGAGGTCGTAAACTTCCCGCTCCGACCAGTCCGCCGCCTGATACACCGGTGTAACCGATGCGACCACGGGTTCCTCGCGCGGCACGTTGACGAACAGCACAAGATTGCGCTTGATCGTCGGGATGCAGGAAAGGTGGTACACGATGCGGATGGCGTTTTCCTCGGGCAGGTCCACGGCGGTGATTTCGTCCAGGAAGTTCAGCCCGACCTTCTTCGCGAGCGTCACCACTTCCAGGATGCGCTCGCGGTCGATGGTCAGCCTCGGGTAATCGCCCACCAGGCCTTCGTCCACAACGGCGTCGCCAAACAGGGGCTTCCACTCCTCGGTAGGCAGTGGAGCGGCTTCAGTATCCGGGGATTTCGATTCTTCGACTTCGTCTGCCATATCAAGCCTTGTTGATGAACGCCCGCGCTTCGTCGTCGGACATCAGAGTTCCGTCTTCCTTGATCACAACCGGCGCCGTGCCCGCGTCGTGCCGCTCAGCCGCGGTGGCGAAATACTTCTGCTCGCGGATCTTTTCCTGCAGGCGGAGGTAGCCGTTTAACAGCGCTTCGGGCCGGGGTGGACAACCGATGACGTAGATGTCGACCGGAATCAATCTGTCCACGCCTTTCACCACGGCGTAACTGTCGTAATACGGACCGCCGGCGGTGGCGCAAGAGCCCATGCTGATCACCCATTTGGGCTCGGTCATCTGGTCGTAAAGGGTTTTCAGGCGCGGACCCATCTTTTTGGTCACGGTTCCGGCTACGATCATGCAATCAGCCTGCCTGGGCGTGGCGCGAAAGAAAATACCGAACCGGTCCGTGTCAAAATGGCTCGCGCTGGTGGCCATCATCTCGATGGCGCAACACGCCAGGCCGAAGGTCAGCGGCCAGAGGCTGTTGGATTGCGCCCAGTTGAACACCGTGTCGATGGTGGTTTGCACCACCTTCGGCGCGCCGATCTTCTGGAAGGGCGCCCGTTCATCCTTGTCGAGCTGGATCAGGTCCACTGCAGTACCCCCTTCTTCCAGGCGTACACCAGGCCGACGACGAGGATCGCGAGGAAGACCACCATCTCGAGGAAGGCGAACATGCGGAGCGCCGGGTCCAGGTTGATCAGCGCCAGCGCCCACGGCGCCAGGAAAACCGTTTCGATGTCGAAAACAACGAAGATCAGGGCGAAAATGTAGTAGCCGACATGGAACTGGTTCTGCGCGTCGCCGACCGGCGTCTCGCCGCATTCGTAAGTGCTGAGCCGCACATCCTGCGTGGCCAGCCTTCCTCTGCGCCGCACGGCCCACGAGGCGCACAGGGTAGCGATGACAAACACAAGCCCCAGCGCGAGGAAAAACGCGATGTACCCGTATCCTGATGTCGTCACGATGGGATTGTTCATTTTACCGTTTCATGCCCAATGGTCTGTCCGTAGGGGCGATTCACGAATGGCCCGGGTCCGAACGGTCCCCTACCCGGAGGTCACGTGCAACGTGCCCCTACCAAAATCCTGAATCCCGAATCCTTCTCTAGTGTTTCCCCACCACGTGTATCCGATTCGTGGCGCGGGCCAGCGCCGCTTCCGCGCGGGATACGTCGATATTCTCTTCGTGGTTCGACAGCCTCTCCCGCGCCCGAAGGGCCGCCTCCTGAGCGCGCGCCAGGTCGATATCCTTCCATGATTCCGCCGTATCCGCCAGCACCGTCGTTGAGTCGGGTCGAACCTCCACGAAGCCGCCGCACACGGCGAAACATTCCTCGCGGCCGTCCGGTGTCTTGACCGCCAACTCCCCGATGCCAAGTTCCGCCACCATCGGCGCGTGCCGTGCCAGCACGCCGAAGTAGCCATCTGCTCCCGGAGCGCTGATCGAAACGGCCCGACCGGAGAAAACGGTGCGTTCCGGCGTCACGATATTCAGTTGGAAGGTGTCCGCCATTAACGCGTGTTACACCGATTCCGCCGAGAGTTGCTGGGACTTGGCAATGGCGTCGTCGATCCCGCCGACCATGTAGAACGCCTGCTCCGGAAGGTCGTCGTGCTTGCCGTCCAGCACCTCGCCGAATCCGCGAACGGTGTCGGCGATGGATACGTACTTTCCGGTGATGCTGGTGAACGCCTCGGCCACGAACATCGGCTGACTCAGGAACCTCTGCAGTTTCCGGGCGCGCGCCACGGTGATCTTGTCGTCGTCGTTCAGTTCGTCCGCGCCCAGAATCGCGATGATGTCCTGCAGTTCCTTGTAGCGCTGTAGAATCTGCTGAACACCCCGCGCCACACGGTAGTGCTCCTCGCCGACGATGCGCGGGTCCAGTATGCGGCTGGTGGAGACCAGCGGATCCACGGCGGGATAAATGCCGAGTTCCGAGATGCGGCGTTCCAGGTAGGTTGTCGCGTCCAGGTGGGCGAAGGTCGTCGCCGGGGCCGGATCGGTCGGGTCGTCCGCCGGAACATAAATCGCCTGGATGGATGTGACCGAGCCCTTGTGCGTGGAGGTGATGCGTTCCTGCAACTGGCCCATTTCGGAGGCCAGCGTCGGCTGGTATCCCACGGCGCTCGGCATGCGGCCCAGCAACGCGGAAACCTCGGACCCGGCCTGCGTGAACCGGAAAATGTTGTCGATGAACAGCAGGACGTCCCGGCCTTCATCGTCCCGGAAATACTCCGCCATCGTCAGCGCGGAAAGCGCCACCCTCTGGCGCGCGCCGGGCGGTTCGTTCATCTGGCCGAAAACCATCGTGGTCTTGTCGATGACGCCCGATTCCTGCATCTCGAGCCACAGGTCGTTACCCTCGCGGGTTCGCTCGCCAACGCCGGCGAACACGGAAAAACCGCCGTGTTCCTGGGCGATGTTGCGGATCAACTCCGTGATGAGAACTGTTTTGCCGACGCCCGCGCCGCCGAACAGGCCGATCTTGCCGCCTCGAGCGTAAGGACACAGCAGGTCGATGACCTTGATGCCCGTTTCAAATTGCTCGTTCGCGGCGGTCTGGTCTTCAAATGCGGGGGC
>Ga0302251_1000263_pt1 | contig 57226 bp, 60 predicted proteins | sample AAG_RA_Gln_MG_FD_193534 | JGI IMG/M metagenome (GOLD analysis project Ga0302251, IMG submission 193534) | Enriched activated sludge microbial communities from anaerobic digester in WTTP, New Holstein, Wisconsin, United States - AAG_RA_Gln | ecosystem: Engineered > Bioreactor > Anaerobic >... | reverse complement strand
AAGATCGGCGTCCTTGGCATGGGATATGTGGGTATTCCGGCAGCAGCACTTTTTGCTGATGTCCCGCATTTCGAAAAGGTGTATGGCTTCCAGCGCGATTCCCCATCGTCAGGGTACAAGATCGCGATGCTCAACCGGGGGGAAAGCCCGCTCAAAGGCGAGGAGCCCGGCCTTGAAGATCTCCTGAAGAAGGTTGCTCGCGCAGGGAAGTTTTCCTGTACCTCGGATTTCTCGAAGATACGGGAACTGGATGCCGTAACGCTATCCATCCAGACCCCGTTTTTGAACAAGGAGGACCTGCTGCCGGACTTCTCTGCGCTCTTCGAAGGCATCCGAAACGTGGGCCGCAACCTCAGTCCCGGTATGCTGGTCGTGCTCGAATCGACCATCACCCCGGGGACGACAACCGGTGTTGCCCGCGAACTCCTGGAGAAAGAGTCCGGCCTTGTTGCCGGGAAGGATTTTGCCCTTGCCCATGCACCGGAGCGGGTCATGGTGGGCCGCCTTCTCCGGAACATCCGGGAACACGACCGCATCGTAGGAGGCATCGATGAGGCGAGCACCCGGCGGGCAACCGAACTCTACTCCCCGGTCCTTACGCTCGGGAAGGTAATTCCCATGACCGCGACTGCGGCGGAAGTTACCAAGACTGCGGAGAACACCTTCCGCGACCTCCAGATCGCTGCCATCAACGAGCTGGCGCTCTACTGCGAGGCGATGGGGATCAATGTGTACGATGTCCGGACGGGCATCGACAGCCTCAAGGGCGAGGGGATCACCCGGGCCATGCTCTGGCCGGGAGCCGGTGTCGGCGGACACTGCCTTACCAAGGACACCTACCACTTGGAACGCGGTGTGCAGGTACTGGGAAAGGACGAGCTTGACTTCCCGAAGGGCGAGCCCTCTCTCTACGTCCTCGCCCGGAGGATCAACGACTTCATGCCCACGCATATGTTCCGGCTCACGAAGGATGCCCTTATTAGGGCCGGCACGCCGCTGAAGGGTGCGAAGATCGCGCTGCTCGGCTGGTCGTTCCTTGCGAATTCCGATGATACGCGGAATACCCCGGCCGAGCCGTATCGTGATTTGCTCGTAAAGGAAGGTGCACTCGTCAGTGTCCAGGACCCGTACGTTGCGGATTATCCGGGCGTGCCGATGGTCCCCTTTGTTGAAGAGGCGCTGGAAGGAGCGGATGCGGTCGTGATCTTTGCCGGCCACCATCAGTACCGGACGCTGGACGCTAAGGTTATCCGGAGCCTGTCCGGGAAGAAGCACCCGGCGATTATTGACGGGCGCAATCTGGTTGATCCGGATGCGTACATCCGCGAGGGATTCATCTACAAGGGGATCGGGCGCGGGGACAAGAACTCGCACGCGATTGTGGAGTAACCCCCATTCTATTCTCCGGCGCGTTCAGGCCAGTTCCGGCACCGTGCCCGCCCATTTCTCCACTGTTTTCAGGATCGCATCGTCTGTGTAGGACGACACCGTGATTCGTTCCCTTGTCAGGCTCACGAAATAGAGTTCGCCCGACGGGTCGTGGCATTTCAGGGTGACAGAATAGAGGTCGGCATCCGGAAGGTGCACGATTTTTCCGCGGTGCGCCGCAATGTTTGCCATGCTGGTGATCATGGAGGCTTTCCCGATCTCGTAGCCGTCCACGGAATCGTACACCTCGGAACTGGCGCCCACATGCTTCCCTTTTGCATCAAGATACACGAACTTGGCCGTGTAGCGTTCCCGGATCGCTTTCACCGGGGGATGCACTTTCCTCACGGTATGATATGAGGTGCACCCGAACGGGTTTTCGAGGGCAAGCTTCCGGATAATCAAGGTAAACGTACGGATATCCGGGATCGGGCGCTTCAACCGCCGCGATGCGCTGCGGGTGCCGGGGCGTGTGCGGAAACGGGTCATGGTATGATCTTCCTGAGTCCGGGAATGAGTGGGTGCAATAAAATGTTAGTGGTTCTTGTTGGGGGTCGCGTGGGTACAAAGTGTATTGCAGGGTGGGTGCTGATTTGGTTGACGGTTTTACCTGGGTGTTGATTGTGATCGTCAGAAATATCCGGGCTTTCCTATACTCTTGCTGGATAAATTTGCGTAGGTGAGTGCGGGGCCGGATCAGTTTGTACCCATGCGACCTCCTACATTGCTTGGGAAATTTTGGAAAATCTTTGTCAATTTTATAATGGAGATGTGTTAGTTTTTATGCATAATGGGTTGTAGGGGGTCGCGTGGGTACAATTCTCAAAACCATAAAATGTGTGGGTGAATTTCCCTTGGTCGTGATTGCAGAGAATTTCTGCTAGTATTCAGTGTCGTGGAAATTAGGAGCATATCTGATTAATTTGTAAATGAATATATTTTTCATAACATTGATATCTGTAAAGGTTTTAAACATTTACAGTGTTTACATCATGATCATGCCAGCGCTGAAGCGATTGCCGGTCTCGGAAAAGATCTGGAAAGAACTCGGGGCCATGAAAGGGGCCGGCCAGACCTATGACGATCTTCTAGGGGAACTGATCGAGAGGGCAAAGAAGGCACGGCTTGAAGAAGACCTGATGGTCTGGGAAAACACACCCGATTTGGAATATGTACCGCTTTCGGAGCTGAAGGGTTGACTTTTTTCGTTAAAGTCCGGAACACTGCAACCCATTTTATCAATTCGGTACCGGAAAAGTCACAGAGGATTATCACCGAGGCTCTAGCCCGCCTTGAACACGACCCGTTTCCCGGCAGCGGAGGAAATAAGGAACGTATCAACCTGCGAAAGGGCCGTGAAGTATACCGGATGCACATTGCTCGGAAGTTCACGGCATTTTATACCATAGATACTGAGTGCCTGGTTGTCCGAGTCCATGAAATTTTGACGATTGAACAGGCACACAAGAAGTACGGCCGTTTGTAAGGTTTCTGTTTTTGGAATATCTTTTGCGATGCCTGCCGCCGCCCCCGCGGGGGCGCTCCCGCGGCGGCCCAATGACTATTCGGGGGTCACGAACAGGTAAGTGCGTAGCGCTAAACCCGACGAGGCGTTTTGCGCATGGGGAATCGCAATTTCATATAAGAGAAAAATTTTTTATAGAACACTATATGCCATGACCATAGGTGGTTTTTTGTCTGATATCGAAGAAATGCCAATTGATGAAGTTGTGAATAGGATCATTAAACTTAATGATGGCCTAAGATATTTTTGGACAAAATCAGATGGATGGACCCCAATTGAAGCCGCACAATTATTAAGTAAATCACGTCTTGATTGGCAAGTCTCACTTTCACGAAGTTTGAAAATATGGCTTAAAGATCCTCTTCCCAATGAAAATGATGGTCGTTTGATCCTTGCGTGGGCCAACTTAGGAAGCCTCGTTGAAGGAACCATGAAGTTGTTCTTGTCTGTCTATTATGAAAATTATAAAAAAGATATCGTGATGATAAAAAAAAGTGAAAATTTTAAAGATCCTGATACTCTTTCACTAGAACCAATGCGTGTTTTTTTCAACCAAAAGATTTGGTGTAGCGGAGATAATTGGGATACATGGATATCATACATCCAACAGCGGCGAAATGCAATTCACGCATACAAGAATAGAGAAATTGGGACCTTCGATGATTTTACGAAAGATATTCGAATATATTTCGACTTTCTCAAAGACATTAATAGTCGTCTTCCATACCCGGCTGGGATTTATGGGCCACAGGATTTTTGAAAGATATAATAACTATTTCCTCGCGATCGTCACATACCCCGAGTGACACACTGACGTCGAAGGCCGCGTCCCCCGTTTCGATCGGGTCATCTCCCGCTCGATCAGCTCGTGGGTGTGAACTTCAGAAAACCGGTCCGTTGCGGCATCGACTACAATCGCCATCTGCTCTAAAAATGGAGTATAACACGCAAGGTATCCCCCGGCCCGAAGGAGGGAATACGCATGAACCACGTGCTCCGGCTGGATCTGCAGGTCCAGGTGTACGACATCGAACGTACCTTCTGATTCAAGGAAGTCCGCCGCCACAGCTTCGACGTTCGCGAGCTTTGCATCTTTGATATTTTTCAGGGCAAGCGCAGAGAACTCCGGGCGGACCTCATAGGTCTTCACGGTCTTTGCAACGCCGCCAAAGTAGATCGCGGCAATCCCGCTGCCGGTGCCGGCATCGAGCACGTCATCGTTGTGGTTCATACCGGTGTAGGCGATGACAAGGCCGATGTCTTTCGGGAGCATCGGGGCGCCTGAGCGCTTGCCGTACGTGAAGAAATCGGTTGGCCGGGGGATGCGGATCGTAAACTCCGCGCCGGAGTGTGTTGTGATGATATCGCCGGCGCTCTTTCCGACAATCTGGGCAAGGTCGAGCTGGCCCTTGTCGGTACCAAGATTTCCCGGTCCCGCTTTCACGAAAAATTCCCGTCCCGCCCCGGAGAGCAGGACCCGGTCGCCTGCTTCGATCATTGGGCGAGCTTCATGATGGCTTCAGCAATGTCGCCCTTTGTCGCAACCAGGGCTTCCTTTGCCTTCTCTTCAGAGACATTTGCCTGTGCGGCGACCATCGTGGCATCCTCCTTCGGGATCTCGATTGCCGCAGCCTCGAACCGGGGCGTGCCTGCGATCTGGTAGGTTGTCGCTCCCTGCATGGTCATCGCGGTGACCTCGGCAGAGTCGAACACCCAGTTGCCCTTCGGCGTCTTGATTACGATACTCTGAACGTCTTCAATCTGCTCGACATTCATGCCGAGCTTCTTCATCATCGCCTTCATCTGGCGCGGATTGATGTTTCCCGGAAGCATCCTTCTCACTACCCTGCCGTACTTTTACCGCTACTCCGTAATTAAATGCAAGCATCTCGGGGCCCGAAACGGCCGCAGCGCCGCAGGCTACCAGCCGATCGTCCCCCGCCACAACGAGAACGTCGTCCCCCGCGCGGATTCGTGGGTCGGCTCCGGTAACGTGTTTTGCAAAGGCGTTCTTCCCTTTTGCCACGAACTCCGCCACGTCATCGCGAATCGTGACCCGGTATCCCGGCGCAGGGAGTGCAGCCATGAGCCTGCGGGCGCCCTCGATCCCGATAGTCAGCCTGCCGTCCGAAGCCCTGACCGTCGCAAGCCGGGTCCCCTCATAAAGCACCTGCCGGACCCGTCCTGTGGTGGAATGGATGAAGGTGCAGCCCTCCGGAAAGAGGTCCGTGCCCACGTTACCACCGAACTGGAAGTCAGCGATTACCTGGACCCTTCGCAGTAAACTGTTCTCCGAGTATCCGGTTGACACGAATAACAAACTCCTCTTCCGCGGGTTTGGGGATATATGCGCCCGCTGCAATCTTATGCCCTCCGCCCCCTCCGCCGTACTCCGCGGAGGCTTCCGAGAGCGCTTTCTGGAGGTCGATACCCTTTTCCACGACCCGCTCCGTTGTCCGCATCGAGACCTTGGTCAGGTTCCGGTCCTCCGGCACCTCGCACATGATGAGGATGGGCTTACTGGAATTCAGTTTCGAGAGCGCCATGCCTGCACCGATGCCGACAATCGTATCGGGGTACTTCCCACCCACGTGCAGCCACTGGAGAAACTCCAGTTCCTTCACACCCCGCTCCACGATATACTGGAGGAGTTCGCGGAGGATGGCCCGGTGGTTGTTGAGCATGTGCTCGGCATCGCGGTACGCGGTGCCCCGATCCCCGCGGAGGATGGCTCCTCCAATCTGGGGTTTGGACCAACGGCCGCAGGCATTGAGCAGGGTCGCGTACTCCTGGGCGTTCCTCAAGGGGGTCCTCGGGAGCTCGCCCGGGAACCGGTAGGACTCCATGAGCAACCGGTCAGTCTTCTCGCCGTTTGCCATCAGCTGCTGGGCAAGTCCTGAGATGATAGTCCTCCGGTCTTCATCGGAGAGTTCCTCCCAGACATACCAGCGCCCGTCGGGTGCCTGCTGCCGGATGCCGAGTTTCTTTAAGAACTGCCGGGCGGCCTCGGGATTGTTGCTGATGCCTTTGACAAACGGATCATCGTTATAGGCCAGCGAGAGGTGGACCGGGCGGGTTGCCGTGCCGTAACAGTTCAGGTCCTTTTTCCGGACATCCACCGACCCGTGACGTATCCCGTCCTCGACAATGATCTCCCGGGCAGGGCCGACAAGGCCGCACTTCTCTCGCGCCATCATGTCGCCCACGTTGCCGATCACGGCCAGCTGCGCGAGATCGATGTTACTGTCATCCAGCTCTTTTGCCACAAGGTACGAGACGCCGGCAGCGCTCATCCGCGTGTGGCCGTAGGGAAGGCAGTTGACCTGTGTGTATTCCCGCTCGCAGGGCTGGCTGACGTGGTGGTCGATGATCAGGACGTCCTTTTCAGCGAATCCCCGTTCGAGCATCAGGTTCTGCTGGCCTGCCCCAAGATCGGAAAAGATCTTGAGAGAGGCATCGTCCGGAACCTGCGGCATGGTCAGTGGTTCGAGCTGGCGCACGAAGACGGACTTGACCGGTATCTCAAGACGGGATATCGCCTGCGAGAGGATCGCCTCGCAGCTGATGCCGTCCGCATCGATGTGGGAGATGATCGTGATCTCCGGGGCTGCCGCGATCTGTTCCGCGGCCGCCTTTACATCATCGCAAAAACCCATTGCCATATATTTAGGGAGTTCAAACAGATGAATTGTACCAGCTATGCCTGCAAAACGCCCTCCTGAGTTCGTGGACACGGGGCTCATCACCCCTGCCCGGATGCGCGTTGTCGATGCCAATGCCATTGCACTGGGCGTCACCGAGCTCCAGCTGATGGAGAGCGCAGGACGGGGGCTTGCCGAGCAGGTGCTCACGTTTGGCCCGTCGCGGGTGCTCATCCTCTGCGGGAAAGGCAATAACGGGGGGGACGGCATGGTTGCAGCCCGCCACCTCCGGCGCCACGCGGAGACGGAGGTTTGTTACCTTGAGGCTGGCCCGCGGAGCTCCGCGTGCGAGCACCAGTTCCGTGCCCTGAAACACGCTCACGTGGGAATGCACCCGTTTGCGTCCCGCGACGACCTCGAAGCCCTCCGCCGGCTCTTTGAGAAGGCGGAAGTCATTGTCGATGCGCTGCTCGGGACCGGGGTGAGCGGGAGCCTGAAGGAACCGCTGAAAACCTGCGTGGCAATGGCCAATGCCTCCCCGGCAAAGATCGTTGCGGCCGACATCCCGACCCCGGGAATGCGGGCAGACCGGATCTGCGCCTTCCACCGTCCCAAGGTCGAAGGGTCAAAGGTCATCGACATTGGGATCCCGGTGGAGGCCGAGTGCTTCACCGGCCCTGGAGAACTTACGCTCATCCCTCCCCGGACCCGGAAAGCGCACAAGGGCCATGGCGGCGAGGTACTTATTGTCGGCGGCGGCCCGTACCAGGGAGCACCGTGGCTCGCAGGGCTCGGGGCGCTCCGGGCCGGTGCCGATATCGTGCGGATTGCATCACCGGTCTTCGAGCCGGTCCCCGATCTGATCTATGAGCGGCTGGAGGGAAAGGCGATTGGCGATGAACACGCGGAACGGCTCATCGCGCTTGCAGGGAAGGCAGATGTGGTTGTCTGCGGGAATGGTCTCGGCACGGAGAGCCATGGGGTCGTGACTGCCATTGCCCCGTACTGTAAAAAAGCTGTCTTCGACGCCGATGCCCTCCGTCTTCCCCTTCCCGTTGCCGCCGTGGAGACGATCTATACTCCGCACGCCGGCGAATTTGCACGGCTCACCGGGAAAACCCTGCCGGAGGATACCCGGGGCCGGGCACGAACGCTCAGGGATTCAGGGCTGCCGGGCACCGTCATCCTCAAGGGGCACATCGATATCATCTCCAACGGAAAACAGGTCAGGTTCAACCGGACCGGTGATCCTGCGATGACGGTCGGGGGAACGGGCGACGTGCTGGCCGGGATTGCCGGGGCTCTCCTCTGCCGGCTCCCTGCGTTCGATGCGGCCTGTATTGCTGCATATGTCAGCGGGAAGGCCGGGGAAGTGGTGGTTACCGAGCGGGGCGGGGGAATCCTCCCCTCGGATCTGGTGGACAAGATCCCGTCAATACTTTTCAGGAAAGGTGCATGATGCCGAAATTCACGCATATCGAGAACGACAGGGCACAGATGGTGGACATCAGCGGCAAGGGCGAGGTTGTCCGTGAGGCTACTGCAGCGGGAAAGATCTTCCTCCGGCCGGAGACCCTGAAGGCCATCCGCGAAGGGACGGTCGTGAAAGGCAATGTCCTTGCAACGGCCCGGGTCGCGGCAACGCTTGCGGTCAAGAATACGGCCTCCATCATCCCCATGTGCCACCCTATACCCATCAGCTCAATCTCGGTCGATTTCACGGATGGCGAGGGGTGTATCGAAGCAGTCGTTGTCGTGAAGATGACGGGCCGGACCGGTGTGGAGATGGAGGCTTTGACGGGGGTGTCGGTGGCTCTGCTGACAGTGTGGGATATGGTGAAGTCGGCGGAGAAGGACAAGGATGGACAGTATCCGGTTACTTCTATCACTGATATCCGGGTTGTGGAGAAGAAGAAGGGGAAATAAGATCCCCCTTGTTATAGCCCCTCTCCTTTATTACCCCCATGAACTAATCTATACAGGCATACGGGATCCGTCCCTTGCACAAGGAATGTAGCCCTCTTTGGGCCGAACCTTAGGTGATTACCATGGTAAAGTCAATGTACGCGTTCGTCAGGGACGCATGGAAGAGACCTGACAAGTCAGAGGTTGCAGAGCTCCTCTGGAACAGGATGCAGGCATGGCGCCGCGAAGGCTCCGTTGTCCGCATCGAGCGCCCGACCCGTATCGACCGCGCCCGCGCCCTTGGCTACAAGGCCAAGCAGGGTATCGCAGTCGCCCGCGTACAGGTCCGCCGCGGTGGCCGCCGGGCATCCCGGTACGTCCGCGCACGCCGCTCCGCCCGGATGGGCAAGAACCGTCTCACTGCCGGCAAGAGCATCCAGCGCATCGCCGAGGAACGCGCGTCAAGGAAATTCCCGAACATGGAAGTCCTGAACTCCTACTGGGTAGGGCAGGATGGCAAGCGGAAATATTACGAGGTCATTCTCGTTGATGGTCACCACCCGGCTATTCGGGCGGACAAGCGCCTTGCATGGGTTGCAGACCCCGTCCACCGCGGTCGTGCCGAGCGCGGCAAGACCTTTGCCGGCCGGAAGGGCCGTGGCATGAGGACCCGCGGCAAGGGTACCGAGAAGACCCGCCCGAGCATCCGGTCCCACGCGAACCGGGGCAAGTAACCTTCTTCTTTTTTTAGCACAACGTTATTCTCATGAAGATCACCGATGCGGCAGTCTGCCCGTACCCGAACGGGGATTCATCGGTGCGCAGGTTTGCGCTGGAAGCGGAAGCGCTGGGGTTCGACAGCCTTGTTGCCGTTGACACGCCCTCTGCGACCTTTGGGGGTATTGAGGTCCGGCGCGGCCTGTTCATTCAGAATGCGGGGATGAAGGATGTCATTGGCCAGGTGAAGCGGGTGAGTGATCCCGGCACGGTCGTGTCGGTGAGGGCGGGGGATGCCGGGTTCAACCGGGGCGTCGTCGGTATTAAGGGAGTGCATATCCTCCGCGGGCTCCATGCAGCCGACAAAAACGCCTTTGATCATGTCACCGCAAAGATGGCAGCCGACAACCGCGTTGCCGTGGATATCGATCTCTCGTGTTTAATCTCGGCACGGGGGATTGCACGCCAGAAGGCGATCCAGCGCTATCGCGATGTGATGGTGCTTGAACAGCGCTTCGAGTTTCCCCTCACGCTCTCGACCTATGCCCGCTCGGTGCTGGACCTGCGTGCTGTCCGGGAGATAAGTGGCCTTTGTACGCTTGTTGGTATGGACCTTCCGGATGTCGAGAAAGCGCTTGCCGGTGTCGGTGCAGTCACCTCCCCTCCGGAACCTGCGGTGAAGGTGGTCTAGATGGCGGTCCGCCCTCCCACGCTCCGCGACAAACGGCGCTATCTTCTCGTGCGTGTCAATCCGCCGGGAACGCCCATTGACCAGAAGGAGCTCTATTATGCGGTATCGGATGCGGTCTCCTCGCTCTGGGGAGATGCTGTTGCCGGCATTATTGTACAGGCAGTAATCTGTGCCGAAGACGATTACGTGGTCATCCGGTGCCGGCGGGGGACCGAACGCGAGCTGGCAATCGCCCTCTCCACGGTCACCCGGATCCGCGACACGAAGATCGCCCTGCGGATCATCTCTGCATCGGGGACCATCGAGAGCCTGCGGGACCGGATGAAACCTCTTCCCCCGCCCCCCTCACCGGATACAGCGCCGGAATACCGGTTTTCCGGGAAGGATTACGTTGCCGTTCACTGTGACGGTCAGAAGGTTGATGTGATTGAAAAGGGATTTAAAAATACAAGCCGATTGTTTCTGACAACAGAAGATATGGAGACTGAATAATGCAACCACAATACCAGATGGGATATGACCGGGCCATCACCGTCTTTTCGCCTGACGGCCGGCTCTACCAGGTGGAGTATGCCCGCGAGGCCGTGAAGCGCGGGACCACAGCCGTAGGGATCAAGGCAAAGGACGGGGTCGTCCTGATCGTCGACAAGCGCGTCAGCTCCAAGCTGCTCGAGGCCTCGTCCATCGAGAAGATCTTCAAGATTGACGAGCACATCGGTGTCGCGTCCAGCGGCCTTGTAGGTGATGCCCGTGCGCTCGTTGACCGGGCACGCGTGGAATGCCAGATCAACCGCGTCTCCTACGACGAACCGATCGAGGTCGAGGCCCTCTCCAAGAAGCTCTGCGACCACATGCAGAACCTCACCCAGTATGGCGGCATCCGCCCGTATGGCACGGCCCTTCTCATTGCCGGTGTCAGCGATGGGGACTGCCGGCTCTTCGAGACCGATCCCTCCGGCACGCTCCTTGAGTATAAGGCAACCGGTATTGGTATCGGCCGGCCGGCTGCGATGAAAGTCTTTGAGGAAGAGTATAATCCCGAGGCCGAGATCAAGGACGCGATCCTCCTTGGCCTCAAGGCGCTCCACTCTGCAACCGAGGGCAAGTTCGATGTCGACACGGTCGAGATCGGTGTCATCGGCAAGGAGAATCCGGCGTTCCGCAAGATGAGCCGGGAAGAAGTGGCCTCGTTCGTGGAACAGTTCAAGCCGTGATCGTATGATTCCGCTCGACCATGCCGTGGTGGCGCGCCTCGAAAGCCACGGGGAGCGCTTCGAGATCCTCGTGGATCCGCACGGGGCTGCGCTGGTCCGGCAGGGCCAGCCGGTGGAAATCGAGGACGTGGTGGCAGCGCTCAATGTTTTTGGCAATTCCTCGAAGGCGACCCGCGCTTCCGATGAATCGCTCATGAAGGTCTTCCAGACAACGGATTTCGATGCGGTTGCGCGAAAGATCATCATCAAGGGCGAGATTCACCTCACCGCAGACCAGCGCAAGCAGATGGTGGAGGAAAAACGCCGGCAGGTCATCACGTTCATTGCCCGGAACGCAGTGAATCCCCAGGACGGCCATCCCCATCCGCCGGTACGGATCGAGCGTGCGATGGAAGAGGCCCGGGTCAACATCGACCCGTTCAAGCACGTTGAGGAGCAGGTGAAGGAGACAGTGAAAGCCCTCCGCCCGCTCCTCCCCATACGGTTCGAGGAACTCCGGCTTGCCATCAAGATCCCCCCGGACTTTGCAGCGCGTTCGTACGGCGACATCGCTGCGGCAGCCACCATGGAGAAGGACGAATGGTTAAAGGACGGCTCCTGGGTCTGCGTAGTGCGCATCCCGGCAGGGATCCAGGGCGAGTTCTACGACCTGATCAACAAGCTCTCCAAGGGCGAAGGCCAGGTCAAGATCCTCAATCAAGTATATTAGCACAGAGGACAAATAAGAGAAGACAGATCGGTGGGTATCCATCATGGCAAAATCAACAACTCACAAGGCAAAGGGAAAAGTAACCGGCAGCGCCGGACGGTTCGGCTGCCGGTATGGCAGGTTTGTACGGAAGCGGGTAACCGATATCGAGAAGATCTCGCGCGCCCTCCACAACTGCCCCAAGTGCGACATGCAGTCCGTCAGCCGGGTCGGTACGGGCATCTGGGAATGCCGCAAGTGCGGGTACAAGTTTGCCGGCGGCACGTACCAGCCCGTTACCCCGACCATGAAGGTCGCGCAGCGTGCGATCGACCGAACGGTTGAAGAGATCAGGAAATAACCGGTATAACACTTATGGCAAGTACCTACAAGTGTGCACGGTGCAAACAGAAAGTCGAGATCGACGTCAATGTCCGGTGTCCTTACTGTGGCCACCGGATCCTGTTCAAGGAACGGGGCGCGGCGATCAAGGAACTGAAAGCCCGGTAAGCACCGTCCCGTAACCCCGGGGCATATCTATATCTCTTTTTCACCAATAATCCGGAGAGGGCAACCCATGCCGCAGCACGAAGCCGTCTTTCGGTTCACCACAGAACATGCCGCAAATATCTACCGCTCGCTGCTCCCGGAACTGGAAGACGAGGTGAATCCCCGCTCATCCGTGTCCTGCCGGCTTGAAGGCTGCGACACTCTTGTTCTTACGGTAACTGCGCAGGACACATCCTCGCTCCGCGCAGCGCTCAACATGTACCTGCGTCTCGTCACCGTAGCAGATGAGGTAACCGGAATTGCACAAAAACACGAACCGCGCGACACCAGCGGTCCCGTGTCAAAGGAATAATGCTTTTTATCACCGGCGCCGATATACTCTGCAGGATTTTTCTATGAACAATATTTCACCCAAGGTCCAGAACCAGCTGGCCATGCTCCAGCAGGTCCAGCAGCAGCTCCAGACGATCCTCCAGCAGAAGGCCCAATTCGAGATGGCGGTTCGCGAGGCGAAGCGTGCGCAGGAAGAGATCGCAGACTCGCCCGAAGACGCTGTCATGTACATGAGCGTGGGCACGGTCATGATGCAGAAGAAGAAGGAGGTCGTGAACACGAAGCTTGCCGAGAAGGTCGAGACCCTCGAGCTCCGTATCAAGTCCCTCGAAAAGCAGGAGAAGATGCTCCAGGGCAAGTTCGAGCAGCTCCAGGCCCAGATCAAGGCAGCTATCGAGGGAAAGGGCGCCCCGACCGCTGCGTAAATCCTTTTTTTATCCAGCCCGTCTGCACCGTGTCTGAACTGGTGCCTGAAATAAAAAGAGTGAGTCCGGTTATGCCCGGTTGATCAGGTTCACGGCATTCACCATTGCCTCAACCGATGACAGGACAATGTCATCGCCACTGGCACTGGCATCGAAGATCCGGCCGCGCTCGTCCTCGACCGCGATAGTGACGTGGCACATCGCGTCAGAACCGCCCGAGATAGCCTCGATGTTGAACTCCTTGAGCTGGAGTTTTGCAGGAGTGATCCCGAGGATCGCGTTCAGCGCTGCGTCAACCGGGCCGTTCCCTACCGCCGAGAAGACATGCTCCGTGCCGTTCACCTTTGCCCGGACGCTGGCCGTAGGGATGGCGTGGTTGCCGGTCATGATGGCAATATCCTGGAGGTCGAATATCTTGTGGTTGATCTCAATGCCCATCACGCTCTCGGCAATTTCATAGAGATCGGCATCCGTCACCCGTTTGCCCCGGTTCGCGATGGCCTTGACCTTCTCGATGATCGCTTTGAGTTGTGAGTCATTCGGATCGATGTGGGCATCCGCGAGCATCTGCCGCACCGCGTGGTGCCCCACGTGTTTGCCGAGCGTCAGCCTCCTGCGGTGACCGACCATCTCGGGCGTCATGATACCCGGCTCGAACGTGGCCGCGTTCTGGAGCACGCCATGCGAGTGGATACCGCTCTCGTGCGAGAAGACATTCTCCCCGACAACCGGCTGGATGGGCGGGATGCCGAGGCCGGAGAAACGGGAGACGAGCCGCGAAGTCTCAACGAGCCGCTCTTTTGCAATTCCCGTTTTAATCCGGTACATCGACTCCATGATCATCACGGTCTGGGCAAGGTCGGCATTGCCCGCACGCTCCCCAAGACCGTTCACGGTCACCTGCACCTGCGAGGCGCCGGCCTCGACCGCCGCGATGGTGTTTGCTACCGCGAGGCCGAAGTCATTATGGCAGTGGACATCGATGGGGCACCGGACCTCTTTGTTGATCCGGGTAATCAGCGTCTTCATCGCGGAAGGCGAGATAACGCCCACCGTGTCGGGCACATTGATGATCGTTGCACCGGCATCTGCGGCAGTCTGGAATACCTTCATAAGGTAATCCCAGTCAGTCCTCGTTGCGTCCATAGCGGAGAACATACAGAGGTCTGAACGTTTCCGGATATAGCCGATGATGTCGGCTGTGATCTCCAGGACCTCGTTTTTTGATTTCTTGATCGTGTTCTCGCGCTGGATGTCCGAAGTCGGGATGAAGACATGCACCATGTCGACATTACAGTCAAGACACGTGTCCACATCGGCTTTCACGGAGCGGGCAAGCCCGCAGATCTTTGATTCCAGGCCGAGGTTCTTGATAGCCGTTACCGTCTCTTTCTCGGCTTTCGATGATGCAGGGAATCCTGCCTCTATCGCATGAATGCCGATTGCGGAGAGCTGGCGGGCAATCTCGAGTTTCTGTTCGAATGTGAATGCAATACCAGGGGTCTGTTCTCCGTCACGTAATGTCGTGTCAAAAACAGTGACTTCTTCACGAGCTGCGCTATCGGTGAAGAAGACGATCCCCCGCAAAATCCTTGCGAGTAACCATACACAATTGTTGGCCCGCGTGTTATTTAAACAATCGCTGCACCACGTTGTTTTCCCGTGGACGTGTTACCCCGGTAATAACTCGCAGAAATCTGTCTTTTTGGGATCCATGTTCCGGATTCTGGCAGTCCCGCCTGCTGTAAGCCCCTGCGCATCATCCATCCACCCGGTATATCGGGGTTGATTCTGTTGTTTTTTCCCTGAAAAAGACGGCGATCTTACGATACGTTTAATAGTAAACTTGCCCTACATTAGTAGCGCAGTGCCCCGCCTTAACTCAGCCTGGTAGAGTGCGCGGCTGTAGTATGGTTTGCCGATTCAGGCAACTGCGCGGCTACCGCGATGTCCCCGGTTCGAATCTGGGAGGCGGGATTACTGTAACAATTGCCCAGGTAGTGTAGTGGCCTATCATGATTGCCTGTCACGCAATCGACTCGGATTCGAATTCCGACCTGGGCGTACTCTTTTCGGGTTAGACACCCGACAGACTCTCAAAAACCGTCCAGAGCACCCGCTAGGTTTTTGATTACGACCGGGGACGCACCCGGCATGAATGCAAAAAAGAACATTCAACATGCCCCGACCCGCAAGAACCGGGAATTTCACATCCTGAAACCGCACGTACTTGAGGATCATCTTGATTGGGTGATGCAGCTCGGCTCGCTCATGCAGAATGACCGCGCCCTGATCACCCGGTACATCGGTGAACGCCGGGTGATCGATATTATCGGGGAGGCCCGGGCATTCAAGATCATGTCCGTCCTCGTCAATTGGCGCTCTTTTATCGGGCCATTTGACCAGAACACGGTAGATTCCATCTATCGAGGGATCGCTGACAGGAAAGCGACCCTCTTCCGGGATCGGCCCATCAAGCAGAACACTCTTCGGGATTACATCACATTCCTGAAACGGTTTTACCACTGGCTGATCAAGAACAAATATTCGAACCTGCCGTGGGACAAAATCAAGGAGATCAAACCCCCGGGTGCCGATACCATGAGCACGACCGCTGAAGACCTGCTCACCGAGCAGGAGGTCTTGGATATGATAGCAGCATGCCGGAACTCGCGCGACCGTGCGTTGATCAGTGTCATGTACGAGGGTGGCTTCCGCATTGTCGAGATGGCCCGTCTTGAATGGCAGCAGGTGAAGTTCGATCACCTCGGTGTCGTGATCAACACGAACCAGAAGACAGAGAAGCCGCGATACGTCCGGCTGGTCAACTCGGTTCCGCATCTGGCCGCTTGGAGGAAGGATTACCCGTACGAATCAAGCGGGGAAAACCTCACGTTCATCACGTACCAGCACAAGCCGCTGGAGCACGGGCAGGTCAACGTTCAGCTCAAAAAAATCGCCATTCGTGCAGGGATAACCAAGCGGATGCATCCTCATCTTTTCAGGCACAGCAGAGTCACCCACCTGCTCCAGCAGGGATGCAGCGAAGCCGTTGTGAAACAGATGTGCTGGGGTTCACAGTCAACCAAGATGCTCGGGAATTATACGCATCTATCCAGTTCCGATGTCGATGCCGAAATACTCAGGCTAAATGGTATCTCGTGTCCGAAGAACTCGGAGAAGTCCCTGATGGTGCCTACCCAGTGCCGGAACTGTCAGGCAATATGTGAGCCCGGTGTGAAGTATTGTGGAACCTGCGGTATGCCCCTGTCTGAAACGGAGGAACGGACGATGGATCAGGTAGTGAAGAAGATCGAGCAGAACCCGGTGTTCAAGTCCCTTGTCGCGGAGCTGACCATGAAGGCAGCCCAGATGGAAGGGGCGGCACCGTAGCTGTTCCTGATATCACCATTTCTTTTTTTCAACATTTTTCTGCGCGCCTGTGCTATCAATCCGCACTGACAAATGCAAATTTTGGGTTTTATCGTCGATAAATCCAAAAATTTTAAAATTTTTCATGAAATTGAAAAATAATTGTGTCAGCATACTGACAGCAAAATCGCTTCCTGTTGTCCAAAATGTCCATGGAATGACACTTGCCTGTCATTACAATGACAAAAACCGATCAGGTGCCTTAACAAACTGTCCTGCCATGGACAAGAAAATTTTCTGGAAAATGAAAAATTGTCCGTCCATGGACAGTTGAATTTCATTTTTGAGACAATATTTAGGCTCAATTTCAATTTAAAGCCCATATATTGCCCAAAATACATAAGTAAGCTGGATTTACACTTCTTTTTATGAAAGAAATCAACAACTGTGACAAATTTGTTTTGACCCGTGCACAGTATGACAATCTTCCCAGCCCGCTTCACAAGCTGACGGTTGACATACTCGTGGGCCGAGGCGAATGCATTCTGAAAGAGAAGAGAATCGTTGTCGAAAACCCGACCAAACCAGCGGAGGACCGCTCATGAGCATGACCCTTCGCGGCATGGGCAGCCATAAGGGCGATCTGTTCAGGGATATCCGTAACAGGTTCGGGTACCGCCGCTTCACATTCCAACAAGCCAGCGAGATACCGGGCTTCGACCGTGCGATCTTCTTCCGGTTGTATGCAGACAAAATGATCGTCCGGGCAACAAAAGAGACTCCGGTTCGCTATCGTCTCCCCACACGCTATTCCAAGAGGGTACGGGGTGTCATGCCACCGGCTTTACCTATGCCCGTCGGATTGCCACCTTCCCAGAACTCTCCTGAAACTACTCAGACCGGGGGCGATGTCGTGTAGACTGGCCGTCAGGGAAATAGCAAGTTATGGATCGATATGAGAATCCGCTGGCTGCTGCGTGAACCAGTCGAAATGTGTCGAGGACACATGGAGGATACATGACAAAAGAAGAGATTGGGGAGTCCCGTTCAAGGGTACAAACCGAACAGAGCGCTCCCAAGGAAAAATCATCTATCTCCGAAGAGATGAAAGTATCGCCAATGAGTACACCCCCTTCGGGAACGAGAAAAATACTTTCGCTCCTAGAGTGCGAGGTGGATGTTGTTTCTGGGGAGACAAGGTATTGTAGACGAATTCCCATCTATGATGACCCCGTGGCAGTGCCTGCGGTTGGGGGCACTGTAAATGTACCAAGTACCCCATTGAATACTACGAGTGTGGATGCCTCGAATGAAGGATGTTCACCTACAAATTGTAGTATCTCCGCATTCCTGAAAAAAAAGAAAGAAAAAAGTAATAGTCAAAATACTGTCGGAGATTCGTTGTCGAAGTGAAACAATTAATTTTCAGGGTTTGTATATTTTGTAATAATATCAATTATTTTTTTACGATTTGTGACTCCTAGCCTAGCAAGTCCTTTCCGAGAAAGGGTTATAAAATTGGGATATTTCTTTAAAATGAAATTATTTTGCGTACTGCTCACGATTACCACCTTATGGTTTTTTGGGATTGTGTTGAAAAAGCCGATTATTAATAAAAATTTTATGTACTCACTTGGCAACAGAAATATTGTGACTGCATGTTGCCCGATCAGCCTTTGAATTGATTTTACAAAATCTGTTTTTCTATCAAGATCAGCCAATTCAATGCTTGTTTTCACAGTTTTTGAATAGGGGATTATCTTATCATTTTCATTAATTAGCCCATATCTTCCAGATATGATATACAGGTCTGTTTGAGTAAATACTGCTAACTCATTAGCGAAATCCCGCACTTCGGAAAATACAGCGGAAAACATGAATTTTGCAGGTCGGACATAGTTTTTCAAAATACTTTTGTAGGTCTTTTCCTTTTTAAGATCGTCGGACGGAATTGTCAAATTATGTATTTTCAATAACTGAAGAATTTCAATATCGTTAACAATATCCTGTCCTTTTCGTATTTTATTGGTCCATTTCTCAACTTGAGGTAATTGTGTTACAGTGTCCTCTGTGATTATCAATACACTCATTATATAATCCTTATATCGATCCAGTTTTAGTTCTTTTCACTGACCTTAACGGAGTATTAAATTATCAATGTCACATATCATTCATCAGAGATTGCAGATATGATTGGATCAAAAGAAGTCTCCTTTATCCATACTAACCTCGATAATGGAAAGAAAAATAAACTGCAACTAGTAGATTCCCCGATTCATTCGTGGTATCAATTTGTTTTAGGATACCCACCTCACTTAGTAAAACACTATTTATCAAAATTCAATATCAACCGAGATAACATTGCCTTAGATCCCTTTTGTGGAACAGGCACTACTCCTGTTGAGTGCATGAAGTGTGGGATTCGCAATTGGGGGATCGAAGCAAATAAAATGGCATATTTTGCTTCAACGGTGAAAACTAACCTTGATCTCGATCCATCGGAATTATCTGATAGACTTGGATTCATTGTCCAATCTGCCAATAATTCGTTTAAATATCATCAAATATCAGATGGGAGCTCTCTCATAACTCCAGTTGAATCTCAACAAAAAATGATAATCGTAAAAAAAATCCCCAGATTGACCGAAGAACAGGAAAAAATTATACCTGCGGGATTTATTAGTCAGAAGCCCCTGGATAAAGTCCAGATTTTAAAAGCGATTATTGACACTATCGACGATAATGATATTCGCGCCTTTTTTACATTGTCATTAGCGAATTTGATTGTAAAAAAAGCGGGCAATATTGGTTTTGGACCTGAGATATATCGGAAAAAGGCAAAACTGGATATCGATGCATTGCCGTATTTTGTTTTGAATTCAAATCATATGATACAAGATATAAAATTATTTAAAAATGGTCGTAATCTCTCAAATATCATTAATGGGGATTCAAGGGACGTGAAAAAATGTTTAAATTCCAATCTTAAAGGAAAAATTGACTGTGTTATTACATCGCCCCCATACCCAAATGAGAAAGATTACACTCGAAGCACACGACTAGAGAGTGTCCTTCTTGGCTTTATCCAGAATAAGCAGGAACTGCGATTGATGAAGGAGAATCTTCTCAGAAGCAATTCTCGCAATATATTTGTGAATGATACTGATGGAGAATGTGTAAAAAAATTTGATAGTATTGAAAGGATCGCTGATGAAATCGAAGAGAAAAGAATTCGGATGAATAAAAGTTCAGGATTTGAAAAACAGTATCATAAGATTGTTCGTCATTATTTCGGAGGGATGTTATTGCATCTGAAAACATTGAAACCATTTTTATCTCCCGATGCAAAACTCGCATATGTAGTGGGAGATCAGATGTCGTTCTTCCAGACATATATTCCGACTGCCGATTTATTAGGAGAAGTTGCAGAGTCATTAGGATACAAGGTATCTGAGATCGAACTGTGGAGAACCCGATATGCAACTGCTACTTCACGTTCTATAGATGAGAATGTCCTAATCCTCCAAAATCAATGAGGGGTTGTTAAAGTGAAAGAAAAAGCCAAAAAAACCGATGAAAACACTCGCAAAACTAATCCTAAGAAGACAATTGAGATCGTTCATGAAGAACTATCTCAATACGATAAAGTCATTGAGAATCTTTTCTTTAAGAAATGTCCAAAAGAGAATTTTGAGAAGACCACAGAGTTTCCATTTTTAAAGACAGAATTAGTTGAATCGTGCAAATCCCTCGGGATTACTGCCAATAATGTTCCAGATATAATCTATACCTATAGATCCCGAAGCGATTTCCCTGAAAAGATATTAAAAACTGGAAACTGGATTATTGAACCCCGAGGGAAAGGGAAATATGCATTTGTAAAAATCAACAAATCTCCCTTTATCGCGATACAAGACGGGCTATCAGAGATTGAGATATTGAATTCTCTTCCAGAACTTGTTGAAGACTATTCTGCCGAAGATGAACAAGGATTGTTGTCCTCGATAAGGTATAACCGACTGATTGACATCTTTTCAAAGGTTACGTGTTTCCCCCTACAATCGCATATTAGGACTACGATAAAGAATAAAGGTCAAATCGAAATTGACGAAATTTATGTGGGGATCGATAGAGAGGGTAAAAAGTATATTTTTCCGCTTGAAGCAAAAAGCCCTCAAGAGCGAGATAAATTAGGATGGGTACAAATCACAAGTATGGTTGAATTCGCAAAGCAAAACTTCCCGGATTTGATTTGCCGTCCAATCTGCGCTAAACCGATTGATAGAAACCGAATTTTTTTAATCGAGTTCAAGAACACTACTGAAATTAACGAGAACGGTATAAAGGAAATTCGTCTCTATCATTTAATCCGGAAAAAGTCTGGCTCATCATAATGTTGGGCCTATTGTTTCTGTAAAATCTATTTTTTATCTGTAAATTGGGAGACAGAGAACCCAGACAGATCAATACAGAGATCTACGGAGGTCTTCCCCGTAAAGGTATGATCTAGGCTCAATCTGAATTTTCGATAAAAAAACAATGATTTTTACTGATCCTATCTAACAATACGCCCCGGAATTAAACCGATGCAATCAAACCAACAGTAATCCTTAGCAAATCTTGGACTGGTAAAGATCACATGTCATGTGTAAAGTAACCAATTTTACGACGTGCTGAAAATCACTACCCCGCCCCGCGCACACCCCCTTTGATGCCGGATTTACAAGACTCCCCGTCCCGGCTTACATAGCTTTATTTCGGATCGCGCCGATCTACTGATCAGAACCCAAGGAGGTTCGATTTTGACAAAAAAAGGTTGGAAAACGGATAATTCCAACCCGGAAAAAGTTCACCCGACCTGGGCGTACGTTCCTGATTTTATAATTCTGTTTTCCAAATAGTGTAAAAAAGGATTTACTCTGCCTGTTGCACACCGTAGATCCCGCTGCCGATCCACCAGGTGTCATCAACTGCCTTCGCGTACAGCAGTTTCGGGACAGAAGTCTCCTGTCCTCTGGCCGTGTCCATGAACATCGCGTGCGTGAACCCGGTACCGCTCCGGAGAGCATTGATGTTGAGTACGGTTGTCTTTGAGCCGTAGGGATCCGTGTAGTCCATCCAGTTTTTGCCAATGCCCTCTTTCCAGAAGGGATCGGCAAGGATCGTTCCATTGAAGTCCTCGGCCCAGACAAAGAGGTCCCCGTTCACGAACTGCCCGTCCGGGTTGTTGATCTCAGTAAGTGTCTTCTCTCTCCCGTTGACCTTCGCGTAGGTTACCGCACGGTCAACAAGGTCGTACAGTTCCGTTCGCGTATGGTTGCGCACGGTAATCCCGGTCAGGTTGCCCTCGCGAAGCTGCTCGTACTCCGGCACAATGATGCCGGAGAATACCCAGTAGGTCTCATCAACGGGCTCGGCATAATCGATCTTGGGCGCGTACCATGTCCGGCCATCCTTTGTCACGGCCGCAACCGTATACGAGAACCCGCCGCCAATAAGGGAGAGGTCCCGCATCTCCCGGATGGTTGTGACACCATCCGGGTCATGGTAGTTGATCAGGTTGATCCGGTTGTCTGCGGTATCTGGCGTAAGGGAATTTGCGAGCACCGTGCCGTTGTAATCCACAGCGATGAGTGTCAGTTCCCCGTCTGCGAACTGCCCTTTCGGGTCATTGAATGCAGTGAGCGCCTTCCCCTTTCCGTTCGCGTGTGCATATGCCACGGCATTCTTCACGAATACCGTGAGGTCGCCTGTTGTATAGTCCCGGGTCTTCCGACCGATGCCGGTCGAGGGATACACCATGCCGGACCCGGCATACGTACCAGCACCGACATAATACGTGCCGTCAATGTCAGCGACAACCGAGAGTTTTGGCGCGACAATCTTGTTGTCCTGCGGGTTGGGGTAATCGTAACTTACGTACCCGATCCCGTACCGTGCAGTCTCCTGCAGGTTCTTAACAAGGGGGACTCCATACCGGTCGGTCATGTTCCCGATGTTTGTCCCGACAATTTCCTGTTCGAACGGTTCGGCTAGGGCGGTGCCGTCATAACTCTCGGCAAAGATGTACACACCATTCCTGACAAACGAACCGTTCGGATCATTGAATGCAGCAATGGCTTTCTCCCTCCCGTTCTCCTTTGCATAGAGAACGGCTTCTTTCACCTGGGTTGTCAGGTCCGCAGGAGTGATCTTTGCAGGGGATTGCCCGGTGACCGGGGAAGCCGGGGGAACGGGAGTCTGGCTCTGGCTCTTCTGCACCGGAAGGGCTCCGGTGCAGCCGGCGGCAAGGACAAGTCCGGTGATCAGGAGAAAAATGAGGATCGGTGCCCACTGTTTCATGGCCGGAATCTCTTGGTCCAAAACCATAAAAAAATACTGAAACAGGGGGGATTTCCCTGCGACAGGTGCATCCCGAATACAGCAGGATGCGATCAGAAATCCACAGGTTGTGAAAATTTATTCTGCGGCAGGCGGCTGGATCAGCAGGCGCCCCCGGGAAGTGAGCCTGAGAACGATTTCACTGCTGGATTTACCCCCGTCAAGACATCCCTTGGACAAGAGACCCCTGACACTGGACCGGATGCAGCTCTCGCTGAAACCGGGATACAGCGTCTGTACAACCTGCCCGATATGACAGCTCTGTTTGTCTGCAACGGCCCGGAGGATAGCGAGATGAGCTGCTGTTGGCTTGAAAATCTCGGGAGGGGCAAATGAGATTGCTTTCATTGTTGTTTCTTTCATGATGGGTCCTGGTGATGGTGAAACACAAACGTTTCAGGCTGGAAAAGAACGAATCACCACTATCCTATATGCTCTCTGACATAATGTAACCATGGTTGCCGTGCCCGGGGCAGATTTCGCCGGGAAGGGTAAAGACAACTGTTCTGCATAGTCAGCCACGATTCACGGTGAAAAAAGGTTCATGCGCTGGATGTTTTTTCAGGGCCGAACAATAATTACTACATCGTAAAACCGGTGACACAACACAGGAAAAAACCCGAACTCCCCGGGGTAATTAATATATCAGCGGGTATCACTTTTCACCATGATGATCGATGCGATAATTGCGAAGGTGAAGGGATTCATCGTGAGCCCTGTCGAGAGTTTCCGGGCTGCACGTCCCGATGGGACGGATGTGGCTGTGCCCTACCTTATCGCCCTGCTGCTTGTCCATGCCGCTATGATAGCGATCATATCCCTCATCGGCATCACTGCCATGGGAATGCTTTCGCCCATGATACCACGGTTCGCGATGCCGGTCGTGATCTTCTTTGGTGTGCTGATCGGGGGGGCGATCGTTACAATCCTCTTTTCCCTCTGGCTGCACCTGTGGGTGTATCTCCTTGGGGGCAGGAAGGGACTTTTTGAAACAGCGAAGGCCGTCATCTACGGTATGACGCCGGGAATGCTGCTGGGATGGATCCCGTTCATTGGTTTCCTCTTCTGCCTGTGGTCAATTGTCCTCCAGATCATCGGGGTCCGCGAACTGCAGGACATGAGCAGCGGAAAGGCGCTCGTTGCCATGATTATTGCCGTAATGGTCCCGCTCATCGTCCTTGTGCTGTTGGCGATGTACTTCTTCATCAGTACTGTCAGCATGTCAGCCATGCCGGTAGCCCCGTATAATGAGCAGCCGCCACTTCTGTTCTAACCTTTTTTCAATTGTTAACCGGAATCCCCGTATGGCTTTATTTCGGCAGGAATTGTGTTGCGCCGGATCCCCGGTGCGGCTCATTATTCTACCCGATAACCTTTCCTGGAAAGGAATGTGGCGATCCAAGGCTCGGCCTCTTCATCTGCCCTGGGTCTCTGCGTCATAAGCCCGTCCCATACCCCGCGGAGATCAGGGTCACTGGAATGCAGGGCAAGGGCCCCGGTTACATACCCCAGAGACTTGCCTGAAGAATCAGAGATCCGCAGTGCCACGCACCGGTAGAATTTACACTGTGGCGGGCTGTCGCGGTGGATGGTGCAGCGCAGGAGGTTACCATCCGGACGGAGGAAGCGGCAGACATGGGGGTGTGTATCGGGAAATGTATGATCCCGGAAGATCTCGCGCTTGTCCTCGTCAACTTCAGCAGTGAACGGTGTGCCGGTCGAGACCGATTCGCAGGTAAACGAGAACGGCCCGGTCTGCGCTTCGATCACGATATAATCGCCCAGATACATGCAGCAGGTGCCGCACTGCCTGCAGGAGAAGACCATGGTTGTAACCTGACATACAGTCAGGGAAGGGCGGGGTAAAAAAGGGATCGAAGTATACTGGTTCACCGGATTTTCTCAGCAGCAATGGCTGCAAGTGATTTTAAGAGTTCATAGTCCGTACTGGTGCCAGTCAGTGCAATCTTTTCATACACGTTCTTTTTCGTAAAGATTACTGTATAGGTGACAACCGGCGTTATGCCGGAAGTGCTGACCTCCCGCCATGCAATGCTCCGGTCCCCCGTCTGCGGGAACGGTACCTGGTAGTCCGTGCGGCTGTCCTCTTCGGGAAGCAGTTTCTCTTTTTTCAGGGAATACGCATCCCGGACGGTCTTTACCGGATACACCGCGATCTCCTGGGTGATCATCGTGATATCATTCAGGTCTGTGTCCATGCGGTAGTACGTGACCTGGTATCCCTGCTGCCAGCCCAGGTCGCGGAAGACCTGGCCCGCGCCGGCATAGGACGTAACCGTCCGGTCTTTCAGGCGATAATCCGGAGGGAGGTCTTCCTTTTGGAGTGCCAGATCCGCAAGAGACGTTGTCACGACCGGGCTCTCGGGTGCTAAGGTGAGGACCGGGGTTATCAGGGTATGGACAGCCGGGGGTGCCGACATCTCAGCAACACAACCGGCAGAGACCAGGAAACAGGTGATGCATAGTGGAAGGAGCCACAGCCGGGAAGGATAGCCCATAGCGTATACCATGGCTGAAGTGGTTTAAATGATTGGTGGATGCCCCGGGTTCAATGCATCCAGGCACAAGCGCTATTATCCCGGGCTGCAGAGAATCTTGTTAGGAGATGAAAACAGATGCCTTCAGCCAGTATTGCCATGCTTGACAAAGATCACCATATCCATATGATCCCCGCGGAGCGGGTAGTTATGATGAGTATCGAGCACTCTGCGCCGAGAAAAGTCGACAGCGAGCGGTTCGAGATCGAGTGCCATCTCAAGCTCTCCGTTGAATCGTTCCCTCACCCGCTTGAGAACGTTATCCGGTTTTCGTTTGCTTCAACGGTTATTCCTGACCAGAAGATGATGACCGAGATAACGTTTGTCCAGAACCACATCATAAAATCCATCTTTGACAAGAACCTTGCCGGCGATATGATGGTCTGCGCCCCGGACGATCCCCGCTCCAGCGAGATGGGTATAACCATTTCATCGGAGATCAAGGCACAGATGGCGGTCTCAAAACAGTTCCAGGAGGTTCTTGCACGGAACGGCGCGCTGCCGGAATCCGTTGTCTTCGTGCGGTAACAGGGTATGTCGTCTGCAGGGGTGGCGACACCCAGCACGCATACCGATAAATATCTTTTTCCCGTGTCAGGTTGAACAACTACCAACCAGAGAATACTTCAGGCGTGATTGTATGGGCGATCCAGATCTTTACCGTGGTGAACAGGTCCTTTTGAGGACGCCGGGGGTCTCTGTAAAGTCGATCCCGTTTGAGGGCATCCTCACCAACATGCGTATCATTCTCGTGGACCGTGCGAAGAACATCCTCCCGACAAAGGAGGTCGCGTACGAGATGATCATGGAAGCCGAGATCGGGGAGAATGCGATCGGTGAGGAGATCCTGACCCTTACCGTCCAGACCGCGACCGGCGAGAACCGCCAGATGATCCTGACCTTCCCTCAGCGGGAAGGTGGTAACCGGTCACGCGTGCGTGATGAATGGGTCCGGATCATCCAGCAGGAAGTTTCCGCTGCCCGTGGCGCTGCAGTACGCCAGGCGGTCAACGTCCCGCAGAATGTTCCGGTGAGGCGGAGTGCCCAGACAAGAGCGTACGATAGCCCGGTACCTGTACAGGAAGAATCCGTTGATTCAGCTCCTGATGACTTTGTGTACTGCACGAAATGCGGGAACCCTGTCCTTTCAGATTCTGCGTTCTGCAACAAGTGCGGCACGCCCATTGTCGCACCTGCCTTGCCGGCCCGAAAAGCTCCACCAGTTCGGCAGCAGGCATCTCCCCCGGTCAGGGCGTCCGGCTCTGAAAACGCCGCTGCAGGCGTTTCCATGGATTCCCCGCGAATGACATCGCCCCAGGCCGCCCACCCTCCCATGCCCCAGCAGAAGTCGGCAAAGAAGGGATTTTTATCCGGGCTTTTCGGAGGCGGGAAGAAGAAGCAGGCAATGCCCCGGCCTTCGGCTCCTGCCCCGGCAAGGAAACCCCGGCGGAGCATGATGCCGGGGAAGAATGTCCTTATGGCGGGAGTCATCGTTATCGTTCTCGTTGTCCTGCTTGCAGCAGCTGCCTTTGTCGTGTACCCGATGATCTCGTCCGGCGCCCCAGCCGAAGGCGAACCCTTGGCAACAGAGACGCCGTCAGGCAGCAGCGGAAGCACAACGTCATCAGGGCCACTGTCCAATACGGGTGTTGCATCCATCACAGTCAGGGAGACCACAGCCCCCACGGTCCCAGTCTCCGGTGTCTGGGTAATGATCAGTTACATCGGCAGCTACAAAGGGACCTACGGGATGTCATCGGATCTCCAGAAAGTGGAAAGTTCCGGTTCCCGGCTCTTCGAGGTCGTGAATGCAACAGGGACGGTCCAGGCCGATTTCGAGAAGAAGGACAGCTCGACAAAACACGAGCTCTCGGTTGCGATCTACAAAGACGGAAGCCTGCTGAAAAGTGATGCAACAAAAGAATCGTACGGTAAAGTGAGCGTCTCTGCCGATACCGGAAGTTAGGTGAGATCCTTCCCATAGTGGCTTGAGGAAACAATCCTTTCCCCATGGCCCTGCCGGGATAAATGCAACGCCGGAGTGTATAACCCCTCCCCGGCGCCCTGTTTTCCCAATCTTTTATCCTGCGGAGATCCATACTACTGCAGTGATAGTATGACAGCACCTGATCCGTTTCCCCAGAGAGTTCCCTTCAAACCTTCACCGGCATTTGTCCCGTGGTTCATCATCGATTTTCTCCTCCTCCTCGGGCTTATTGCCAGCTTCACGGTCCTCCCGATGTTCATGGCGGCTAGCCCGGAGATTGATGGTATCGTAACCGGCATAGTGCTTGCCGGCCTCCTCCTCCTTGCCATACTTTTCATTGTCTGGACCCGGCTCTATTACAACACCATGGAGTACGAACTTCATGATGACGAGTTGCGCTGGCGCAGGGGGGTCTGGTTCCGGACAACCGGCATCGTTCCCTACAACCGGATCACGAACCTCGATTTGCGGCAGGGTCCGGTAATGCGGTGGCTTAAGATCTCCACCATCTCTATCCAGACGGCAGGGTATTCCGGCCAGGCAGTGCCAGAAATCCGTATCGAGGCCATAGAACAGGCGGAGGAACTCAGGGAGCTCCTGCGCAAATATGTCCGTGCGTGCAGTGCCCGAAGCGACGGGACGGGTACCGGTGCGAATGTATCTGCCGTTGCTGAATCACCGGTAGCAACTACCGGTACAAGCATCCTGATCCTCGATGAATTAAAAAAGATCCGCCATCTTCTGGAACAGCAAAAAAGATAATATTCTTATTGTTTCTCTTCAGGGGCCCGGACAGCCGGGCCTTTTTTGTTTTTCTGCCATGTGTAAATCCAGTACCCGATAGCGCCGATGATGATGAGCGGGAGGAGCGTGAACAACAGGATGATCAGCGCATCGATCATACCGAGGAACCCGGCAATCCCTTCATTGATTGTTGACACGAAATCATGGCCTGCCTGTCCGCCAACCGGCTCGGGCTCCTGGAGATAGACAGTAATGGTTGCCAAGTCGATCCGGCTGTTAAGGTAGTTCAGCCGGCCGTTGAGCCGGTCGAGTTCGGTCTGAACCCTGTCGATCTGTTCCTGAACCTTGATGATGTCCTCGACCCGGGTGCTCTGTTTCATGATCGCGTTGTATTGCGCGAGCTGGTTTGTGTACGAAGCCTTCCGTGCCTCGAGATCGATATACTGCTCCGTCACATCCTGGCCGCTTGTGGATATCGACTTGAGCGTGCCGAGGGCTTTTACGCCTTCAATCGCGGCATCGAACGATGCCTGGGGGACGCGGATGATCACCGTTCCCGTGAGCTGGTTCTGGTAATTCTTCCTTATGTTGGTTGATGAGAGGTATCCCCCGTGGGATGTTGCAAGGGATTTGAGCGACTCTGCGGCACTGGTGACATCCCTGACCTCGATGGTCATGTCAGCGGTCTTGATAATCTTGGTCTCAACGGTGGTGGAATCCGCACCGTAATAATCCGAAGCGGATGCTGGCATAGGGGCAACGGCAGCAGATTCGGCTATCTTCTGTGATGTGCCACCCCATCCGTTGTCATAGATTGCCTCAGTCCGCACGACATCCTGCGATGATGAATACCCGGAGGTACTTGCCGGGAGTCCTGTGCATCCCGCTGCAGCGACAACGGCAATGCAGAAGATCAGGAGCACGATGGCTTTCTGGTTCATACATAGTCCATCGCTGTCCGAAATATAAAAGCACGTCGTATACTGCGATTTTTTTGGCACTTATGGGGAGATCGTGCAACCGGTAAGGGCTTTTTTGTGGAGTGTCGTCCTGGGTTTTTCAAAACAAGGTTCTGCAGATAACCAGTTTGCGATAGTGTAAAATAGGGATGAAGCCACGGGCGCTCGGGGTCTGCAGACCCTCGCCCCGTGGAAATTATCTGTATTCGTGCCTTGAAATCTTGAGGGTCATCAGATCTGAGAAAGGAGAAGAACGCATCAGCGTTCTTCGAGGAGAGTGGGGGTCACACTCGTAATTCCCTGAGTGGGTTGTGAAAAGGATTTCTACAGAGCAAAAACACCGCTCTCGGTTTTTTCATTCCGGCATCGCCAGTCGCTTCTCGAAGTCCCGTGATGGAACTTTTTATACAACGACAGGCGATACTACAATGAAGCTGTATGACAAACAATCAACCCATGGAAGAGAATGCACCAAAGAAACCGGAGAACGCTCTCCAGCTCGAAGCGCTGGGCCTCGAGGACCTTGCGCGGGAGCTCCGCAACAACACTGATCCCCTTGTGCGGCAGTACGCAGCCTACCTCCTTGGAAAGGCGCACAATCCGTGGGCAATCCAGCCGCTCATCGAGGCCCTTGCAGACTTTGACAAGTCTGTCCGGGAGCAGGCGACCCTTGCTCTTTCCCGGATTGGTAAGGCTGCAATTGAGCCCCTTGCCGAGGCCATGCATGAGCCGAAGTGGCAGACGCGGTACCGGGCTGCCGAGGCCCTTGGCAGGATTGCAGACGAGAAAGCGGTAAAACCTCTCATCCAGGCGCTGAAGGATAACCGCGACCACGTGCGGTACATGGCAGCAAAGGGTCTTAAGCACCTCGGGGACTCCGATGCCATCGAGCCCATGATCATCCTTCTCAAGGACGAGAATCCCTACGTGAAGCTGATGGCGGTTCGTGCGCTCGGTACAATTGGCGGACCGAAAGCAGATGATGCGCTGAAGGTGGCACTGGTTGAAGAGAAGGACGAGAAGATTCGGGAAGCGATAACGGAAGCGCTCCAGTAATCCCTCGACACTCCCGAAAACACTGTAGTACGCACTACCAGAAATCAAAAAGATCTCTTTTTTCTTATTCTAAATTCTATCAAAAAAGACCGGATCGCGACTGCTACCACAGGCTTTCCTGCAGGAATGTCCCACTGGTCCTGCCTGAGATATGGGCTTTCGGTCGCGATACTATCCTGACAGCATCAGCACGGATTCGATTGCTGTACAGAGTAAACCCGGGGATTGAGGACTGGTATGACGACGGAAAAAGGAATCAGGAGATCGAACCGATCGTTTTCCTTCTACATCCTCATCTTCATGGTCTTCCTGATCATCTGTATCGTAGGACTTCTCACAGTCAATGCATATGTCTTCACAAGGGAAAACTTCGACCGTGAATACCAGAACCTGGAAAACCAGACAGAATGGAATGTCGTTGAAGCGTTACGGCTTACGGACACTGCGACAAACATCCTCGATGACAGCCTGAACGACAAGATGCGGGATGGGCTCAATAAGGTCAATGCCGAGTACGAGCGTGTCAAAGGCGATCCTTCCCACATGGATCTCGCCGCGCTCAAGGCGGAACTGGGGGACGGGTATGATATCTATGTCATTGATGAGAACGGTGTGATCGTAGAGACCACTTATCCCCCTGAACTTGGCCAGGACTTCCGCTCCGTCCCCTACTTTTTCCAGTACCTGACAAAGATCCGGAATGCGGAGGGGTTCTATCCGGACCGCGTTGTCCACGAGCTTCTCGGGGCAGGGCAGTACCGGAAATATGCGTACATGCCCACGGCCGACCACCGGTATGTTCTTGAACTTGGCTTGGGCGGGGAATCCTTCGATGCTATCAACGCTGCCCTGGATGATCACAAAAATGTGAAAAAAATCATCTTATCGAACCCGTATGTTGAAGAATACACGTCATTCAATACGCTGGGATTGCGTGTCAACAACAATACGGCTCCCCCTGAACCCATAAAGAGCCAGCTTGCGGAAGCAATCCGTACCCGCAGTAATCTCGAAATTGTCGATACCCCCAATTCCCGGATAACGCATTATCTCTTCATCGATCTTCATGACACAAAGTACGGGTCGGATCCGAGCAGGATCGTGATGATCACGTATAATACCCGCCTGATGGAGGATGCCCTGAATCGCCTGCTGATCTATCATATCGTTGTTGCGCTGATCGCAATCATCACCGGTTGTATCCTGGCGTTTTTCCTTTCCCGGCACATGACCCGGCCAATCCAGGCAATTGTCGAAGATGTCGGCATCATTGCGCGGGGCAACCTCAACCACCGGATCCGCGAGACAAGGAACGTCGAGTTTGCGATCCTTGAGAACGGTATCAACACCATGGTCGATTCGCTTAAAGCGGCATTCCAGAAGATGAAGGACGATGAAATCTTCCAGAACGAGATGATCGATCAGCTCCCGGTGGCCATCTTCATCACCCGTGCTTCTGATGGGAAGTACATCTTCTGGAACAAGATGAGCGAGCAACTGTTCGGGATCCCCGCATCGGATGCAATCGGGAAGACCGATGCGGACCTCTTCCCTCCTGATGTTGTCCATGATATACGGGAGGAGAACAGCGGGATCTTTTCCCGCCCGGGCGAGGTTCGCAACAAGATCATCTCAAGACGCGACAATGGGGGGACGATCATCCACATGATCATCGTCCCGGTCTTTAACTCGCATGGCACTCCCCAGTATATCCTGGGGATCTCCGAGGATGTCAGCCAGCAGAACATCAACCTCAAGATGGACCTCCTCTTTTCCATAACGCGGCACGACATCCTCGACAACCTCTCGGTGATCATGAACCATCTCGAGCGTGCCCAGCTCAAGAACACGCACGAGGAGATGCAACAGTTCTTCGACAAGACTGTCGGGTCCATCGAGGCCATAAAAAACCAGATTGCCTACATGCGTGCGCTCCAGGAGATGGGTTTTATCTCGCCCAAATGGCAGCGGGTAGAGCGGGTATTCAGCGATGCGGTACTTTTATTGCCAGAACACCATGCATCCATCAGGTCAGAAGCTGGCGATGCGGAGATTTTTGCGGATCCGCTTCTCCCGCGTGTCTTTTTCAACCTGCTGGAAAATTCACTTCGGAACAGTACCCTGGCAAAACCGGAGATCTCCCTTTTCAGCAGGATAGAAACAGAGGATCTCCTCATCGTGTATACTGATAACGGGTACTCAATCCCGGCAGACCTCAAAGAGAAGATCTTTGAAGGTGGCGATATTACCGGAACCATTCGTGGTCTCTTCCTTATCCGCGAGCTGCTCGGGTTTACCGGGATCACGATACAGGAAACGGGAACACCGGAAGCCGGGATCCGGTTCGAGATCCGGGTGCCCAGGGGCAAATACCGATTCCCGTAATCCCCATTGTTTCCCTATCGTCAGGAATGTAATCCGGATTTGTCCTGTTACGGCTGAATTTTTTGGGGATCCTGCAGCAACGCAATGACTAATATACAGGGATTTGGATACTATCCACATACCCCCTTGTGGAGGGACTTTTATGGAATCAAAACTTTATACCCTGCCAAAACTGCCGTACGAGTACAAGGCGCTTGCACCGTACATCTCCGAAGAGCAGCTCACCCTGCACCACACGAAGCACCACCAGGCGTACGTGACCGGTGCAAATGCCATCTTCGAGAAACTCGACAAGGCACGGAAGGACAAGGCCGACCTGGACATGAAAGCCACGTTGAAGGAGCTCTCGTTCCATATCGCGGGCTTCCGTCTCCACAACCTCTTCTGGGAGAACCTTGCGCCCGCGGGAAAAGGCGGGGGCGGCGTCCCGAAAGGCGAACTTGCAAAAGCGATCGATGCTGAGTTTGGCGGATTCGACCGGTTCAAAAAAGAGTTCACTCAGGCGGCCTCCAGTGCAGAAGGTTCCGGGTGGGCCGTGCTGACGCATTGTATGAAGACCAACCGGCTCATCATCATGCAGGTGGAGAAGCACAACGTGAACCTTGTCCCCGGGTTCCGGATTCTCATGGCTCTCGATGTCTGGGAGCACGCGTACTATGTCGATTACAAAAATGACCGTGCGAAATTCATCGAAGGCTTCTGGAACATCGTAAACTGGGATGAAGTGAATGCACGCTTTGTCACCCACCTGAAGAAATGACGGTGGCTGCACCACCTCCCATTTTTTCCGGCTATACACCCATCGTTTTTCCCTGAACCTGCAGGTTCCCTGATACAACCTGCGGGATTTTTACAATTCATATCCCGTTCGCCCCCAGTCTCATACGATACATCCATGTCAGATGGCTATGCAATCCGGAGATATCGCCGCAGGACCTCCCTTGGATCCGTGGAGATCGACCGGTGGCGTTGTTCCGTTCTGGTGGCGGTCCTGGTCTTTTTGGGCATGGCAGGAATTTCGCTCGCAATTTTTTATTCCTGAAAAGAGATCGAACTTTAAATAGTAATCACACTAACATAACGTAAACATGAACGATGCTCTTGAGGTTGCACGTCTCCTCGACATCCTGGGAAACCGCAACCGGAGGCGCATTATCGAGCTGCTCCGCCAGAAGCCCTGCTTTGTCACCGAGATCTCCGAGACCCTGATGCTCTCCCCCAAGGCGGTCATCGACCATCTCCAGATGATGGAGCGCGAGGCTATCCTCTCCTGCGAGATGGATGAACGGCGGAGAAAATACTATTATCTTGCCCATGACATTCTCATCGATGTCAGTCTCAAGGAATTGCGGATCACTGCTCCTGTGCCGGACCCCGAAGTACTAAAAAACGACCAGCTGAAAAAATCTGTTGCCATGCTGGCACGCATGATCCAGGCGCATGACCAGATCCTTGCCAGTCTCGAGCAGGTCAATCACGACATCGAGAGCAAGATCAACGACCTTGCCCAGATCCATAAGGATTTATTCGAAAGCGATGGAGAGATCAGTGTTGTGATCGCCCTGTCTCACCAGCCGCTCACCCTTGCAGAGCTCGAAGAGGCCACGGAACTTCCCCGGTCGCGCCTTGGGGAGATCATAAAGCAGTTTGAACGGAAGGGTATTGCAAAGAAGGAGAAAGACCGTTACCTCCTGGAAGGTGTCTATGCAGAATAATCCCGGCGGGCCTTATGACGATGTCTTCAAAAACCTTGCGAGGATCGTGGAAGATATCGTAAAGAACATGCCCGAGAGCCAGAACGCACGCATCATCGGGTACACGATCATCACCCGCCAGACCGAAAGCGGCGATCCGGAAGTGTTCCGGATGGATACACCCGATGATGATGGCGAGGTCCCGTACGAGGTTGTCGAGACTGATAATGAGATATTCATCACCGCGGAGCTTCCTATTGACCTGAAGAATGCCCCATTTGCGGACATTGAAACGCAGTGTGTGCGGATCGTGGCTGATGACCGGATTACGACCATCATGCTCAAAGGACCTATCGACCGTATCCACAGCTACTACCGTGTTCACCGTGGGATCATGGACATCTCATTAAGAAAGATCCGGCATCTCTAAATTTTTTCTGAAGGTTGTATTCAGACTGACCTTCTCGGAAATATCCTGTCAGGATCTCTTTTTAAAAAATGAATGAAAAGAAAGTACTCTGTTGAAATTCTCGTTCGTAAGATGGGGGCTGATGCCCCCATTCCCCCGGTTGTGATGATCGGCCGCTGAAGTCGAAGGCTGATGCCTTCGGAGAACTCCGTTCTTCTCATCTCTCAAGTCTTGCGACTTTCGAGATTCTCCGGACAATTCTCGCTGATACGACGATTATCTTCCCGAAGGGCGAGTCGAAGTAATCACTTTTCCACAGTCTGCGGCTGTCCCCGCGGCGGTCTCAATTTCGATGTTGAAACCAACTCTTTGCTGGAGTATCTTTTTCAGGTAATGCAGAAGCATCGCCTGCGCCCCCGTCCCAATGGGGGGCTGGGCTGGCACGAGGGGGGCGATTAAATGGGAGATAGGGATTTTCTACGAAGCAAAAAAAGTTACACTTTCACCGGGAAATCCGAAGGAGCCACGTGGCTGACTGGTTTCTTCCTGGACTTCATCTCATGGAACTGCCGGAGGGAGACTGTGATGTCCCTTGTGAATGCAAAATACCCGATCTGGGTGTTCCGGCAGAGTTTCATTGCCATGTCCATGAGGCCCCGGGGGTCAGGGCGTGCCTCGCCAAGCCAGATGTGGAAGATGTTGCCGCCGTCGACAATCGGGAAGAAGACATGCTCGATCTCCATGCGCTTCGTCAGGGGCACGTTTGCCCCGGGGGCAACGTGGGTTCCGTTCGTGTAATAGATCGGCAGGTCGCGAACCTTGCCCAGTTTCGGCAGGCTGTAGTCCAGGTCACCCTTGATAACTTTCTTTGCAAACTCGTGGTACCGGCGGTCGAGAAGATCGGCCACTGCGAACCGCTGCCCGGTCGTTTCTGCCGGTGTGCGGGCAAGGGCGATCGTCATGTTGTTCTTCTGCGAGAGCTCGCGGCCATAGAGTTCCATCTCGGTCATGGCCCGGATGGCGAGCTTGAATGCCTCCTTTGACTCGTGGAGCTGTTTTCCCGTGTGGTGCTGGACCATCTCGTTCACGCCGACAACCCCGATCGTGTACACCAGCCCTTCGAGTTCAACGGCAAGGGCGCCCCGTTCCCCGGTGTTCGGGTCCTTCGGGCGCTGCATGGCAAACGGCATCCGGCTGTTGGACCGGATCAGGTCCATCCAGCGGCGCTTGATCTTGAAGATCTCGACAGAGACATCCATCAGTTTCTTCAGTTCCGCAAAGAGCCGGGCATCATCACCCTCGGCATTGTAGGCCGCCCGGGGGCAGTTGACCGATACGACCTGCCAGGATCCCATTGAGAAGTGGCGGCCGTTCTCGAAGTTCAGTTTCTTATCGAAATCCGAGTCCTCGTCCGCAACCGCGGAGAACTGGTAGGCGCAGCACTGGTAGCAGGAGATCCCCTTGCCGGCACCGCGGTACGCCGGGAGCTGGTTGTCGTAGTAGGGTGTACCGAATTTGGACGCCAGCTCGAATGTCATGAGGTAGAGGTCCTGGTAGGTGGGGAGATCGGGGTGTTTCTTGTTGAACTCCTCGCGCTCCTGCATGAAGTCCGGTTCAATGGAGATTTCGGGCTTGGGGAAGTTGAAGGGTTTGCCCCAGTAATCTCCCTCAAGCATCACTTCCATGATGGCCTTGAAGAGGAGCCTTACCTCCCGCTCGAACTCGCCATAGGTCCGGTGCGGGGCGGAAGATCCATCCCAGATCTTTCCTTTGTATATGCAGGCCTTATCCTGCCAGAGCGACGGGACGCCCGGAGAGAGCTGGATGGACGAGAAGACGAGCTGGCCGCCCCGGGCAACCATCATCTGGGTCATCTCGTACACGAACATCTGGACCATCTGCTTGATCTCCTCGTACTCCATCCCCTCCATGTACGGGGCAAGGAACGTGAGGAAGTTGTAGTATCCCTGGCCGCCGGCAAAGTTTGTCTGGGCAGACCCGAGGGCTTTCACCGCATGGAGGATTGCAACCTCAGCACGTTTTGCCGGGCCCGCAACCGACGCCTTGGTCCCGTTTCCGTCCGGCATCAGGCCATAATAAAAGAAATAGCGCAGGTCCCAGTCCTGGCAGAAGGGACGAGTGCCGAAATATTCGAGGTCGTGGATGTGCATTTCGCCGGAGAGGTGGTGATCGGCAAGCGTGGGGGGGAGCTGGAGGAGGTACTGCTCTTTTGAGATCTTGTCTGCCTTCTTCTTGTGGGAGGTCTCGGCATTCTCCTGCAGGTTCGCGTTGTCATGGGCCTCGAACCCTTTGCCGACATCGATTAAGTGGGCGTCATAGACGGGTGTACCGACACGGGTGGAGACATTCCGGTACTGGACCATGCCGCGTTCAAGGAGGGTGATGTTGACGATCTCGCGGATGAGCGGGCCGGAGAGGGACTTGAGCCCCATGTTCTTGATCTTGTGCTCGACATCGAGAGCGATCTCCTGTGCAGTCTCCTCGGTTGCGCCCTTGTACCCGTAGAATGTCTCGACAAGTTTGGTCTCTTCAACGATCTGGCGGACGATGCGCCTCCGGTCCCATTCAATGATATGCCCGTCGGTCGTCCTGACCGGTGGGAGGGAAGGAGTATACTCGCCAAAGATGGTCTGCTGGCGGGTCTCCTGCCGGGGCATCATTCACCCGTGATCAGCTGATTGAGGTGCTCATTGTTGAGTTTTCCCGAAGGAAAGAGATCGGCTGAAGTGAAGAAGTCCTCGCTCTTCTGGAGCACCGGGGCCTCGTTCACGAACACGCCGTTGACGCGCAGTTCGGTCAGCGACTCGGCGCTGGACAGGTCGCGCTCGACATAGGGATATCCCCCGGTCTTCAAAAATGTCTTGAGGAGTTCGCAATTCGGGCAGTGCTCAAGTGTGTATACAATCAGCTGTGGAGAATCCGTCACAAAAAACACCCTCTACTCTGTTAATGATCCTTTAGGTGGTATGTAAATAAAAAAATCATGGTTCGCGAGGCATTGTCCCTCCCCTTTTTTTGGGGCGATTACCCTTATCAGGGAATTGGAACAATACTACCGTAATGGTCAGGACGTTTGTCGCGCTGGAGCTCTCCGAAATGGTACGCGGGCAGCTGAAGGAGGCCCAGGATGTGCTTAAGACCAGCTCTTCGCGGCTTACGTTCGTTGATCCATCCCTCATCCACATTACGGTGAAGTTCCTTGGTGAAGTGGATGAGAAGATGCTCGTGCGGATCACAGACGCCCTGAAGCAAATACCGTTCCAACCATTTCCCGTTTCCGCCGGGACCGTGACGGTGAACAACCCGAGACGCCCGCATACCGTCTGGTGTGCCATTGAGGACAACGGGAACGGGGAACGGCTCCTCTCTCTTGTGGAGGACGCCCTCTCTCCGCTTGGCTTTCCCCGCGAGAGCCGGAAGTTCACGCCCCACGCGACCGTGGCACGGGTGAAGGACTCCGACCCGTCGCTCTTTGCCGTACTCGACCAGCTCAAGGGTAAGACCTATGGAGAATGCACGGTCAGCGGTCTGAAACTCAAGAAGAGCACCCTGACCCCCCGGGGCCCGGTGTACGAGGATCTGCTGGAGGTGAAATGGTGACCCGGAGTCCTCTTGAAGAAGCCGAGCTTGCCTCCTTGCGCCCCACGCAGGAAGAGAAGGACCATGTCTGCGGGATTGCCCAGCGGCTCTTGGAGAAGATCCGGGAGAGCGGCAAGGCCGAGGGAATGGTCGTGGGATCGATTGCCCGACACACGTGGGTTAAGGGAGACCGCGATCTCGATGTTTTCATGCTGTTCGACCCGTCCCTGACCCGGGAACAGCTCGAAGCCGAAGGCCTGGCACTGGCCCGGAGCATAGCAGCGGCTTTCACCGACACCTACCACGAGAAGTACGCCGAGCACCCGTACATCAATGCCACGATCGAAGACGTTGACGTGGACCTCGTCCCCTGCTACAAGGTGGAGAGCGCATCCAGGATCCAGAGCGCGGTTGACCGGACGCCGTTCCATACCCGGTATATCACCGAGAAGATCAATGGCCTCATCGACGATGTCCTCCTCCTCAAACGGTTCACGAAAGCCGGCGGGATCTATGGCTCCGACCAGATGACCGAGGGTTTCTCCGGGTATCTCTGCGAGCTCCTCATCCTCCACTACGGGGGCTTCACTCCGCTCCTGAACGCCGCGGCCGAATGGAAGCCCCGGACATTGATCGATGTGGAGAACCATGTGGCCAAGGAGTTCGATGAACCCCTCGTCATGATCGACCCGGTCGACCCGAAGCGTAATGTCGCAGCAGCGGTCTCGGTCGACCGCATGGCCGAGTTCGTGGAACTGGCGCGGGGTTATCTCGAAGCCCCGTCCGAAGCCTTCTTCCAATTGCCGGAGGAGCCCCCCATCACAAAGGAAGATCTGGAAAAACTCCTGGACGAACGCGGGACTTCCCTCTTTGCGATCACCTTTGCGACCCCGCCGTACATTGAGGAGATCGTGGTCCCCCAGCTGAAACGCAGCACCCTTGCGGTGAGCGAGCACCTTGAACGGAACGGATTTGCGGTGCACCACGCGGATTACCGGATGGGAAACGAGGAATCCATGATCCTTGTCGAGCTGCTGGTATCCCAGCTGCCGGCAATCCGGGGCCATGCCGGCCCCCCGGTCTGGAACCGGGTTAATGCGGAAAAGTTCCGGGCCAAGTATCTCACGTCCGAGCTGCCCGGCCCCTATATCGTCAACGGCCGGTACGAGACGGAAGTCGCCCGCGAGTTCCGCAATGCCGGCGACCTGCTCCGGTCCGAAGGCATGATGCAGGTGAGCCTGGGGAAGCATGTGCGGCAGGCGTTTGAGAACGGGTGGACGGTGCAGGAAGGTGTGGAATGCTGGAGCCCGAAGTTTGCGTCGTTTGTTGGGGGATTTTTTGGCCGGTGCTCGCCGCTGGTGAGGATGGGGAAGGGGAAGTGAAGCGGGAGCCCGCCGGATCGCAGCACCTGATGAGTCAGGACATTTGCGTCAATGAACCAGACCTTTCTGGAAATACGATTGCATTAAAAAAATCAGCGTTGGCTCTTTTTCTTGAGACTCCACAATCCCTTGATCTGCCCGGGCCCCCCGTATTTACTGGAGTTCTGGCGGATCTCGTAGTATCGTTCGGTCACCGGGTTATAGATTCGCTTCTTTGCAGTAGCGGGCGACATGAGGTCACGCTCCTCTGATGAAATATTATTTGTGTTCTGTGTATTTACCCGTTTATTGTTCCAGCCCCGGCCCCTCTATCTTCAATGGCCGGTACGAGATGGAAGTTCTACGCGAGTTCCGGAACGCGGGTGACCTGCTCCGGTCCGCAGGTATGATGCAGGTGAGCCTGGGGAAGCATGTGCGGCAGGCGTTTGAGAACGGGTGGACGGTGCAGGAAGGTGCGGAATGCTGGAGCCCGAAGTTTGCGTCGTTTGTTGGGGGGTTCTTTGGCCGGTGCTCGCCGCTGGTGAGGATGGGGAAGGGGAAGTAGGGGTTTAAAATAATACACAGTTGACTGTTATTAAAAAAAGATTATGAAAATCTTCTATATCGCTTGGTTTTTAGACTCCCTTTTATTTCCGAAAGCTCTTTACGAATTGTCATATTTGACTCAATGCCCATTACAATTGAAAGAGTTAAGCCAAAAATTGCGATCGGGAATCCGAGTCCTTGGAACTGATTTACAAGTTGACAATAATCATCCGTTTTATTAAAAATCTGGAGTAAGAAAAATAAGAATATGAATTCGAGCGAGACTGCTAGAGCGAAAAACGCAGAAGAATACGCAAATGTTTCCACAAATTTATGAGAGTTCTTTTTATACATAACAGATCCGGCACCGAGTACTAAGAGTACCGGAAAAAGAATAATCACAAGTTGAATGACTAAAATGGGAAAATTCCCAAAAGTAATTAAGAATAAACCAATAATCATCAAAAAAATTCCATACCAGATTGAAGAAATTCCTAACATAGTAGAGCATTTGGTTTGTGTGAGAATAAAATTTTTATATAATTAACAATCCTTTTGATATCTCAATTCCATTTTCTGTGACTTATTCTATATGAGCCTAGAGCAACCTTTTGATGCAGTAATTCTATTCCAAATAAGTCTATTGTAACCGAAAGAGACATGCACGCCCGCCCATTGAGGGGATCGCTGCGGCGCCCCGCCGTCATCGCTTTGCAGGGGGACCCTCCTCCCCCCATAGGGGGAGCAGCGTGTTTTTAATTGCAGACGTTCCGCTGAGGAGGCCTCATTAAGGGACCTGGCTCAAGTTTGTATCAATCAAAAAACATAGTTGACTATGGTTTTGTTAAAAAAATATGAAATCGGTTTTTATTAGATTCTCTGTATCTATTATTCACGGAATGTTCGACTGGATTTTGATGTTGAATAAGTCTTTGTGATATTCCCACAAAATTTGCATTGATGCGTATGTTCGTATCTTTTTTTTGTGATTTCCTTTATAAAATCTCGTTCTTCATAATGAATTTCCGTGTGAGTCTGTCTAGTTCCCCCATTTACATAGTGATAGTGTCTTTCAGTACGTCCCACCGGTACGTCTTTGGTAAAGTGTATACGTCTTACTTTCTTATCGATTAACCGATTATCTATCTCATGAATAGCGTAGCAATTGTCACAATTTTTGCACCATGAGGGATATGCAGATGCTGCTGCCAATGCTACAAAACCAATAAACGCCCAAAAAGAGAAGGAAATATTATTTGTATATATGTAAGTTAACGCGGCTAAAATAATCCCTGCAATAATAAATCTTTTTACCCATTCCAATGTTTTAGCCAATTAACATGCCCCGTTAAACATCCAATAAGTATTTTACCACAATTAAATTTTCTTTCTGATTCTTTTTAAATAACACCTTGTTGACTGTTAAAAATAATTAGTCTCATTTATGTGAACTTGGAAGTGAACTTGGACCAAAACCTAATCGGAAATACTCCTCTTCAGATACAATTTTCTTAACTCTGTGAATGGGGGCATGTCTACGCTGGGGTGCTCCTGAACATGTGCTAACTTTTTTTCGCGCCGATCCACAGGTTGGACAAATATAGATAATTACGGTCATAGAATTTTTTTATTTACTGCTACATAATAAAAGGTTTGTAAAGTTATTTTTCATTGAGGTAATGCCACTGGGACTCATTCTATGTGAGCCGAGAAGCGCGTGCACCCCCGCACCTTGGGGGGCCAATATTTCTGAATTTCAACGGCTGATCCCTCGCGATGCAACAGCAATGAACAAATGTAATGTCCCAACGTCAACTTATCAGAACCTTCTAAAAAAACCCCTAGAAAAAGAGAATTATTTTAATCCGAGAAATCCGAGGATGCTATCGATCATCTGCTGGAGGAAGCCAATCTGCTCCGACTGTTCAGCGATTGCTACATCCTGTTCTGCATTTTTTGTTGCCTGTTTATCAATCTGTGATTGCATCGCAACGATAGTTCCACTGTAATTTATTGCTGCCGTTGTCGGCTCCGTTGTTATTTTCGTTGTCGGGATTGTTGTAACGAATGTTGTTGGAACAGTAGTTGCCACGGTTGTTTGAGTAATCGTAGGAACGGTTGTAACAACTGTTGTCACGGGAATAAGCTCCGGCTTAATCGATACATCTCCCCCACTAGTAACCGTAACGCTGGTTTTCGACTCCTGATATCCGTCGAGCCTGATTCTTACAACATGCTCCCCGTTTGCAACCGAAACCGTAAGAGGGGTTATGCCTTTGATGACGTTATCGACATATACCGTAGCATCCGAAGGAATGGATGAAATGACAATATTTCCTGTTGATGGGGTTGGGACGGGTGTGGGGGGAGCAACTGGGGTTTTCAACGTGAAAATAATCCCGCCCTGTTGTATTATAACATGCCCCCTATCTAACTGATGCCAAGCACCGGCATATCCAGCAAACTCGGATTCTGGGAATGATACATCAGTGTAACTAGAAAGATCAATTGTTTTCGAAGGGGGGTTCTGTAAAAGCCCCACGTTGGGTTCCCACCACCCAAATAATTTAGATTCGCTATCCTCCAAAAACTTCAGGTTAAGATGTTCCTCGCCAATATAAATTGTCGGAACATTATCAATAACATCGCGGGCAGATGCCGGTGCTACAACAATCAGTAATGCCAAGACCACAAATATTAGCGGGATGAATGATTTCTTGCACATTTCATTTCCTCTTTTATATAGTGCGTGTTGTGCCGTGATGTGATTATCTTTGCGAAGTTGTTCCTTGGAATCTGTCGTTTTGACGGTTGAAATAGAAAATCGTTTGAGTAGGAATTTTCCATATCAACCGCCAACTCAATAGAACTCGAATTCCATCGATGCCAGCCTCTCTCCGCGCTCAGTGAGATGTCTCTCGGGCTCCGTACGAATTTCCATTGGGCAAAGCGCCGGTATCGATTTTTCCTGAAAATTTTCTATGAGGATGTCTCCCCCTCCCCGCTGATGCGTGGAGTCGGCGCGACGCCTCGTCGGGTCGCGCCTGGGCAAGGGACGGTATGCAAATTATCAGACTGGTCATTGATGCCGCCGCGGGGCGCCCTTCGGGGCATCAGCCCCCATCAATAGTTCAATGAATTTTTACAGTGCAGAAATTCTAAAAATTATTTTTAAAATTCCGGGAATAGCCGGAGAATTTTTCTAAAATATTTCCGGCAAACATTTTCAAAAATTTTCTATAAAGAATAATCCAACCTCCCCCATCCTCTCAAAATATATACATAGATTATATATCTAAAAGTACATCAACCAAGGAGATGCTCCTCATCGACAGAAAAATACCACAACAGGAGGCCCCCGCATGCCCCGCGGCCGGTTCCCGCTAAAAGCACTCGAAGCCGCGATGAAGATTGCGGTGAAGCGGGGGCGCGTCCGGATGTACGAACGCGGGCCGGGCAGCATCGCCACGTTTGCGATTGTCAGCCCGGGGCTGCTTGCCGAAGTCCGGATCAAGCGGCTGCGGCGGATTGGCTGCACGAAAGAGACGCTCGACCGTGATGCAGCGAATGAGATCGCGGGCCTGAAGATGTACCCGTCCTGCCCGCAGATCTCCCGCGAGCTCTGGGGAGTCTCGCCGGATTATTTCATTCGGTTCTTCCGGGTCATGGACAACGGGGTCATCGAGCTCGGGAGCGATGGCGAGGCGTTGCCAGCCGGTACTTTAGTACGGCCCGACCAGGTTATGGGGCCGCTGCGGTACCTCCGGCGCCGGAGAAGGGAGCTGACCGGGAAGGCCAAGACCCGGAAACTGCCCGTGGCTCGGAAAGCTATGCCCCAGCTGGAGGTGCAGTCTCCGACGGTGACTGATCCTCAAAAGAGTACCTCCGACCCCTGAAAGTCCCGTTTTTCAAATTGGGCTTATTTTGCCAATCGGGGTCCATTTTGACCTCCTTTGATTTTACCTTGATTTTCCATGAACCATAATATTGACTTATTCACATGGATTGCCTGACATAAACTCCCGGAAACGCCCATTTTCGCCTCCGATTTTGAGGGTTTTATGACGGTGGGCCTAAATTGCGCTAATAGAACCCTAATAGATCGCGAAAGTCACTTCCGATCGGGCTATGGAGTGGGTGTTTCGGTGGCCGAATCGATGAATCCGGGCGTCCGGGGATATCTATAGTTCCCTGATCGATTGTTCTGATACCGGCCAGCACCGGCCTTTTTTACGCTTACTACCACACATATTATGAGAATAGAAACAGATTCAGTACTGTTGAGCACCTCCTTATGGGCAAAGCATTCTTTATCGGGATGAGCAGCACTACGGGAAAACAAAACATCATGGTGGGTGAAAATGGCGTCTAACAAATCAGCAGCGATAACGAAAATTCTGAAAAGGATCGAGTCGGACAAGGTAAAATTCATCCGGCTCCAGTTTACGGATATCCAGGGCCAGCCGAAAAATGTCTCGATTCCGGCCATCCAGGCTGAGAAAGCGCTGACCGAAGGCATCTGGTTCGATGGCTCATCCATCGAAGGTTTTGCACGGGTTGAAGAGTCCGACATGATCCTTAAGCCGGACATTGCAACGTACGCTGTGCTCCCCTGGAGGCAGGCAGAGGCAAAGGTTGCCCGGCTCATCTGCGATATCCAGACCTATGGGAACAAACCCTTTGATGGCGATCCGCGATACGTCCTCCATAAGGCGATTGCCGAAGCTTCGAAGATGGGGTTCACGTTCAATACCGGCCCCGAGCTCGAGTTCTTCCTGTTCCGGATGTTCAACGGTCTCCCGACCACCGAGTTCGAGGATCACGGGGATTACTTTGACCTTGCACCCACCGATTCGGCAGAGGATGTCCGCCGCGATGTTGTTCTTGCCCTCAGTGATATGGGATTTGAGATCGAGGCCTCCCACCACGAGGTTGCAGACAGCCAACACGAGATCGACTTCAAGTATGGCGATGCCCTGACCACTGCTGACCGGGTCATCACGTTCAAGTTTGCGACAAAATCCATCGCACTGCAGTATGGTCTCCACGCCTCCTTCATGGCAAAACCGATCGCGGGAATCGCCGGCAGCGGGATGCACACGCACGGCTCGCTTTCGAAGAACGGGAAAAATGCGTTCTATGACGCGAACGCAGAACTCCAGCTCTCCGATACCGCGATGTATTACATCGGCGGCATCCTGAAGCACGCGAAGGCGATCACCCGGCTTGCAAACCCGACCATCAACTCGTACAAACGCCTGGTCCCCGGGTACGAAGCCCCGTGTTATATTTCCTGGAGCGCGGCCAACCGCACGGCACTTGTCCGTGTCCCGGCTGCCCGCGGCAACAGCACCCGTGCCGAGTTCCGGAGTCCCGATCCCATGTGCAACCCGTACCTGACCTTTGCTGCAATGCTTGCAGCGGGTCTTGATGGGATCAAGAACAAGATCATGCCCCCGGAGATGACAAACTCCAATATCTACCACATGGATGAAAAGACCCGGAAGAAGAACAAGATCGATATGCTGCCCGGAAGCCTCATGGAGTCCAATGCCGCCCTTGTGAAAGACGATGTGCTCTGCAAAATTCTCGGCGACCACGTTGTCTCGAACCTGACACGCATCGCGGAAATGGAGACCGAGTCCTTCAACCTCGCCGTCCACCCGTGGGAACTGGACCGGTACCTGGCAACCTATTGATTTTTCCCCCTTTTTTTCAGAGTCCGTTGTCGTCAGGTAAGACCGGAAAATGGATTGATTATTCCTGTCCGTGGCTCCCGTATGGAACTCATGATCGTTCCGAAAAGAAAAGATGCGGGGCCGGCATTAAAAAAAATTATTTCCGCTGGTTCTTTTTGATCTTGGCCTTTGCCAGTTTTTCTATTGCAGGAATGTCCGCACTTTCTTTGACGAGAAGTTTCTGGGCCTGGACTGTTGCGTCGATAAATGCCTTACCCGTGGTATTCCGGATGAGGAGCGTGGTCATGCCCGCAGGACTGCCAACGGATCCGGCAGAGATATCTGCATCCAGAGCGGTGAAGTCCGTGCAGGAATGACAGCCTTTTCGGATGCAGGCTTCCAGTTCCGAGAGGGGGATGCTTGTGCTGCTGCCATCGGTCTTCTCGATGGTGAGTTTTCCTTTCACATCGAGTTTTTTGATCTGGAAGGGCTCCAGCTTGTGGTGGCCCCGGAGCTGGGTGTGGATGAGCGAGGAATAGTCGAATGACTCGGTACAGAACAGGCCGATCACAAGGCGGATGGCTTTGGCATAGGGCATGAGGAGATCATTGTCACTGGTCCGGATCTTTCCGAGAGCCTGGACTGCACAGGGGACCCCGACAACTGCAATCCGCCGGTATTTCTTCTCGATGACGGCGGTTTTCAGCGCTGCAAGGAGCGGCACCCACCAGCTGTACCGGCTGCCGGCAATGCTGATGAGCGCTTCGGACGTTGTTATGATCGCAGACGATGGCTTCAGGGTGAACCGGTCCTCGCTCACGGTAACAACTGCATCGATGAGCCCCTTGTCAAGTGCGTGTGCAAGAATTGCCGTGACCGCACCCCCGCTCTGCGCATGGGGGACTTCTGAAACTGAGCGGGCAGACAGGAGTTCGAGATACGTGCCGAGTGTTTGCTCCGGCTGCGGCCCCGTCCTCGGGCATGCGGCATAACAGGCTCCGCAGGGAACGGAATCCGTTGCCTGTTTACAATAGCCTGAACTGACCGGGTTTGTAACCATTTCCCCTTGGGGAAACGATAGCGCATCCGCCGGGCAGACGGCAATACAGGCACCACAGCCCGAGCATATTCCGGTCTCCCAGACCTCCTTTTTCAGATCAAGATAATTTTTTTGTGCCATTGCTCTCACTCCCACGTGTACTTGCTGGCAAAGGGTCGTTTGCTCGCGGGTACGATCTTCGAATACTCTGCGGAAAAGACCGGGTCCGGATCGATGGTGAAGGTCCGGACAAAATCTTCCAGTATCGGCCTGATGGCCTCCTTCTCGTTATCCGTGAGTTTCTTCTGTTCCGCTCCTCCCCCAAGACAGGTGGGATCAATGCGGCCCCGGACAATGATCTCACCGCCATGCATGCCGCTCCCGACGCCCCGCTCGCTGACGGGAGTGACACCGTCAACGCCAAGGACAATCACGAGACCTCCTGCCATGTACTCTCCCAGGAACGCCCGGGCTGATCCTCCGACAACAAGGATCGGGCGTTTCGTCTGGTACTCTTTCATGTTGATGCCCCCGCGATACCCGATATTGTCCCGGACATAGACCCGACCGCCCCGCATGCTGTGGGCTACCGCATCCCCGGCACTGCCGTGGATGATGACCCTGCCGTTGTCCATGGTGTTACCGGGGGCATGGTCGGCATTGCCGTTGACGATGACGGTCGGGCCGCTCATGAACATGGCAAGATCGCCGCCCGGTACGCCATTGACCGTTATCGTTACATCCTCTCCCCGGATCCCGTCGCCGATGAACCGCTGGCCGAGAACGTTGTCGAGAATGATGTCCTTCTCGCCGCTGGCAACAAGAGCCCGGACCCGCTGGTTGAGGACCTGGTACGGCATGTCTTTTGCATTGATGCGAACTTCTCCCATTGCCTATGCTCCTACGGTCTTTACGTCAAGCACGTTCATCAGCCCTTCATCGAGCATGTATCCCCGGAGCCGGTCACGGTTGCCGCGCAGGCTCTCGATGCTGTTGATCCCGGCGGCTCCCATCAGTTCGGCAAGTTCGAGAGTCCAGCCGTGGATCAGGTTCTCCACCTGGACTGCGGCCTCCTCCGGGTTCAGCCGGGCAACAAGTTCCGGCTTCTGGGTAGCGATCCCCCAGGCGCAGGTGCCGCGGTAACAGGTACCGCAGACCCGGCAGCCCATGGCAATGAGCGCGGATGTCCCGATGTACACGGCATCGGCGCCAAGGCAGATGATCTTCGCTACATCGGCGCTTTCCCGGATCCCGCCGCTTGCGATGATGGAGACTTCGTTACGGATCCCCTGCTGGCGGAGTTTCGCATCCACGCTTGCCACGGCAGCTTCAACCGGAATCCCGACATGGTCCCGGAACACGCGGGGTGTTGCACCGCTGCCCCCGCGGAACCCGTCAACGACAACCGCATCCGCTCCGGACCGGGCGATACCCGCGGCAATGGCAGCCGAGTTGTGGACTGCAGCGATCTTGACAAAGACCGGTTTTTTCCATTCGGTTGCTTCTTTCAGGCCGCGGACAAGCTGCTTCAGGTCCTCGATGCTGTAGATGTCATGGTGCGGTGCCGGGCTGATTGCATCGCTGCCTTCCGGGATCATGCGGGTGCAGGAGATATCAGCACAGACCTTATCTCCCGGAAGGTGTCCGCCAATACCCGGTTTTGCGCCCTGCCCGATCTTGATCTCGATTGCGGCTCCCCGCTCAAGATAATTGATGTCCACGCCGAACCGGCCGGATGCTACCTGGACAATCATGTGCTCCTGGTACGGGTAGAGCGATTCGTGGAGCCCCCCTTCCCCGGTGCCCATGAATGTCCCGATGCGGCAGGCTGCTTTTGCAAGGGCAGTCTGGGCGTTCAGGCTGATTGCACCGTAACTCATGTGCCCGATCATGACGGGCGTCTCGATCTGGAGGTTGGGCGAGAGTTTTGTGCAGAGCTGGACATCGCCATTATCGAGTTTCCGCAGGTCAAGGGATGACGGCTTCTTCCCGATGTACGTGCGCAGTTCCATGGGCTCCCGGAGCGGGTCGATGCTGGGATTGGTTACCTGGCAGGCGTCAAGGAGGAGCCGGTCGAAGATGATCGGGTAGGGAAGTGCATTTCCCATGCCGGCAAGGACAATTTTTCCGGTCTTTGCCTGGTTGAAGATCGCTTCCCGGGCCTCGCGTGTCCAGACCGGGTGACTCCGGTAATCACCGGGTTTTTCTTCGATCTCGATTGCATCGCGAGGGCAGAATGCAAGGCAGCGGTGGCAGGCAACGCAGTTGCGTGATTGTATCGCGATCTTGTCGCCCTCTTCCCGGAACACGCCGTACGAGCAGTTCTCGATACAGCGTTTACACTGCATGCACCGCTCCGAGTCGATCTTCACCCGGTATTTCAGGGGAGTGCTGCCGATGCTCATGCGTATAACCTCCCGATCACCGGCTCACCGGCACTGGGCATGCGGATGTTGGTGACATCATCATCGATCCTCCGTATTGCCGCCTCTTCGCTGGAGATGAAGAGCCGGTCGCCACTCTCGGCAGTCACAAGGGGCCGGAGCTTGATGCGATCGGTGAAACCGCAGAGCAGGTTCTCTTTTGCCACGCAGATCGCGAATGGTCCGTTCATCAGGGCGGGGCCGTAAGCAAGACGGAGTGCCCGGTTGAGTTCCTGGTCTTTTTTCTGCATGCGGTCGATCTCGTCCCAGAACGGGGGTGCAAAGGCCCGGACTGCCATCTCTTCGGAGAGCCCGTGCCTCCGTACGAGGAGATCGACAAGGTACGCGACGACTTCCGTGTCCGTGTGCATCGTGCACTTGTACCCGAAACTTTCAATGTACCTCCGGTTTGTGCCATAGGAGGTGATCTCGCCATTGTGGACAACGCTCCAGTTCAGCAGGTTGAAAGGGTGTGCACCTCCCCACCAGCCTGCGGTATTGGTCGGGTAGCGGTTATGCGCAAGCCAGAGGTATCCCTTGTAATCCTGGATCCGGTAAAAGTTCGCCACGTCCTCCGGCCAGCCGGCTGCCTTGAAGACGCCGAGATTTTTTCCGGAAGAGAAGATGAGTGCGCCGTTCCGCTCGCTGTTGACTTTCATCACCAGGTACGTGATGATGTCCTCCTCCGGTGAAGTGCTCTTGGGCATCATGCTCGGGTTGGGCCGGAAAAAGTAGCGCCAGGGAGTATGGACCTTGCGGAGGCCGGGCTGCTCATACGTTTTTATCTGCTCGTCATGGATGATCATGCCCCATTTCTCAAGGAGGTTCTCCAGCGGGACTTTGTGCTCCCGGATATTATCAAAGAAGACATGAAGGGCATAGTACTCCTTGTAATCCGGATAGATCCCGTACGCAACGTACCCGGACCCTTCACCGCTGCCCCGCTCGTTCATGGAAGCGAGTGCCTCCCGGATCTTGGAGCCGTCCATGCACTGGCGGCTCCGGTCAATTACACCAATTATTCCACACATAGCATCACGAATAACCCTGTTTTCTCCTTCCGGATATTGAATCCTGATCCAGTAAGTGGTTGCAAGGCTGCATAATCAGGTTAGTTCAATAACTATTTATATTGGTGGGTGGAACATTCCTTCCATTATGACAATGGACGTACAAAAACTTCTGAAAAAAATGGAAGCGGAGAACGTCAAATTCATCCGCCTGCAGTTCACGGATATCCAGGGCCTGCCGAAAAACGTGTCAATCCCGGCCATCCAGGCAGAGAAAGCACTGACCGACGGCATCTGGTTTGACGGGTCTTCGATTGAAGGCTTCGCGCGGATCGAGGAGTCCGACATGCTCCTCAAACCGGACCCCGCAAGCTATGCGGTTCTCCCCTGGAGGCCGAATGAAGGAAAAGTCGCCCGTTTCATCTGCGATATCCAGACCTACGGCAACAAGCCGTTTGAGGGGGATCCCCGCTACGTGCTCCGGAAGACCATTGCCGAAGCAGCAAAGATGGGATTCACGTTCAACACCGGCCCGGAACTTGAGTTTTTCCTCTTCCGGATGATCGATGGTATCCCGACAACAGAGTTCGAGGACCGCGGGGCCTACTTTGATCTTGCGCCCACGGACGCTGCAGAAGATGTCCGCCGCGATGTCGTCCTCGCCCTCAGCGATATGGGATTTGAGATCGAGGCTTCCCACCACGAAGTTGCAGACAGCCAGCACGAGATCGATTTCAAGTACGGCGATGTTCTCACTACTGCAGACCGGGTCATCACCTTCAAGTTTGCAGCCAAGTCCATTGCCCTGCAGTATGGTATGCATGCCTCGTTCATGGCAAAACCGATTGCCGGCATCAACGGCAGTGGCATGCACACTCATGGCTCGCTTTCAAAGAACGGAAAAAATGCATTCTATGATCCCAATGCAGAGCTCCAGCTCTCTGATACCGCAATGTACTACATCGGCGGTCTGTTAAAACATGCAAAGGCGATCACGCGCGTGGCAAACCCCACCATCAACTCGTACAAGCGTCTTGTCCCCGGGTATGAAGCACCCTGTTACATCTCCTGGAGCGCAGCCAACCGCTCGGCCCTTGTCCGCGTACCGGCAGCCCGGGGCAACAGCACGCGTGCTGAATTCCGGAGTCCCGACCCCATGTGCAACCCGTACCTTACCTTTGCCTGCATGCTTGCTGCCGGGCTCGATGGTGTCAAGAACAAGATCATGCCGCCGGATATGACCAATTCCAACATCTATCACATGGATGCAAAGCTCAGGAAGAAGCTCCGTATAGACATGCTGCCGGGAAGCCTTGCCGAGTCCAATGCTGCGCTTCTCAAGGATGACGTGCTCTGCAAAACCCTGGGCGTTCACGTTGTCGACAATCTCAGCCGCCTTGCAGAGATGGAGACCGATGCATTCCGGCTCACGGTTCACCCGTGGGAACTTGACCGGTACCTGGCAACCTATTGAAGCCGCAGCTCTGTGAAGGATATGGAACGCGGGATTGTACCAGAAGATCAGACAAACAGGATGCAGAGGGTCACCGGCATCCCGCGCTCTGCGATCCACGTTCCCGTTTTTTTTTCCTGGCGGCTGGAAATGCGGCACGGCCCCGGATCGGTAAACCGCTCCTGCCGTTCCTGTGGATCCAATGGTTGTCTTTCCATCATGGGCAGGTGCAGAAATGCATGACCGGGTAAGCACCGGAATATCCGGCTTCGACCGGGTCATCGATGGCCTGCGGCTCGGGGACAATGTTGTCTGGCAGGTGGACTCGATCCCTGATTACCAGCGGATGGTGGAGCCCTATGTTGCGCAGGCACTCAGGGATGGCCGAAGGCTGGTGTACGTCCGGTTCGGGAGCCACGAACCGCTCTTGCAGGATGCAGCGGAGATCCAGGTCTACCACGTTGATCCAACGCTGGGGTTCGAACACTTTGCAACGGAGGTGCACAACCTTGTTGAGCGTGAAGGGAAGAAGGCCTTCTATGTTTTCGACTGCTTAACGGACCTTCTCCAGTACTGGTATTCCGATCTGATGATCGGGAACTTCTTCCGGGTCAGCTGCCCCTTCCTGTACGAACTGGACACGATTGCCTACTTTGCCATTATCCGGAATGCCCATACGTATGGGACCATTGCCGGCATCCGGGAGACGACCCAGCTCCTTCTCGATCTGTATTTCGTGAACGGCAGGATCTATATCCACCCGCTCAAGGTCTGGCAGCGTTATTCGCCGACTATGTTCTTCCCGCACCTGATCCGCGGGAACGAGGCCGTGTGCATCACGGCCAGTTCTGAAGTTGCCGAGCTCTTCTCCAGTGTCGAGCGCAAAGGCGAGAGGCTGGATTACTGGACGGTGGCGTTTGATCGTGCACACGAAGCCCTCACCCTCCCGGTAAAGCAGCAGGAACCGGTCAAGCGTTCGCTCATGAATATCCTGATTGGCAGGCCTTCCCGGATGTTCGAACTCTGCGCCCGGTACTTCTCTCTTGCCGATATCCTTGCTATCGGCTCGCGGGAAGTCGGGACCGGATTCATCGGGGGAAAGAGCGTGGGCATGCTGCTGGCGCGGAAGATCCTGGAGAAAGACGGGGGCGACCGGTTCACGCCCTATTTGGAATCACACGACTCGTTCTACCTGGGGTCTGATATCTTCTACACCTACATTGTCCAGAACGGATGGTGGCGTCTCCGTACGAAACAGAAGACCCGGGAGGGATATTACAAGTACGCTCCTGAGCTCCAGGAGAAACTCCTGGAGGGCAAGTTCCCGAACACGATCCGCGAACAGTTCATGCAGATGCTGGAGTACTTCGGGCAGTCGCCCATCATCGTGCGTTCCAGTTCGCTGCTCGAAGATGATTTCGGGAATTCCTTCTCCGGGAAGTACGAGAGCGTATTCTGTGCAAACCAGGGGAGTCCGGAAGAACGGTACGAGGCGTTTGAAAAAGCCGTCCGCACGGTGTATGCCAGCACGATGGGGGAGGATGCGCTTGATTACCGGATGACCCGGGGACTCGTTGACCAGGATGAGCAGATGGCCATTCTTGTCCAGCGGGTGTCGGGGGACCAGTACGAGGATGACTATTTCCCTCACATTGCCGGCGTGGGAAATTCTTCGAACCTGTACATCTGGGAAAAGACCATGGATATGGATGCCGGGATGCTGCGGCTGGTCTTCGGGCTCGGTACGCGAGCCGTGGACCGGACAGTTGGCGATTATGCCCGGATTGTCTGCCTGGATGATCCCTCGCGCCTTCCCCCGATGAGTTATGGCGATGAGAAAAAATTCTCCCAGCATATGGTCGATGTCCTCTCGCTCAACGAGAACACGTGGTGCAGCCGGGCACTGGAAGAATTTGTTTCGTATGATCTGAAAGCGGACCGGACACTCTTCATGAGTGTTGATTCCCAGACCGTGAACCGGCTGCGGGAAATTGGTCGAACCGATATCAAAGTACCGTACATCCTTGATTTCAAGAACCTGCTCAATGAAACGGAATTTCCGGCACTGATGAAAGACATGCTCGCGCTGCTTTCAACGGTGTACGATTATCCGGTTGATATCGAGTTTACGGCGAATTTCAAATCGGAAAGCAACTTCCGGGTGAATCTTTTGCAGTGCCGCCCGCTGCAGACACGGGGTCTTGGCCGGACTGTCGAGTTGCCGTACCTTGCCGATGTCAATGACTGCATCTTCTCCGGCAAAGGAAATTTCATGGGGGGCAATGTCCGGATCCCGCTTGACTATATCATCTATATCAGCCCGCAGGAGTATCTGCAGCTGAGCGAGCAGGACAAGCATGCGGTTGCACGGCAGATCGGTGTCCTGAACAGCAGGCTGAAAGGAAAGAATGTGATGTTGTTGGGCCCGGGACGGTGGGGGACAACGACGCCGATGCTGGGAGTGCCGGTGCGATTTGCTGAGATCAGCAACATGGCGATTATTGGTGAGGTGGCCTCAATGGAAGCCGGGTTCATGCCGGAATTATCCTACGGGAGCCATTTCTTCCAGGATATTGTCGAGTCTGGCATATTCTATGTGGCAATTTTTGACGGGCAGAAAGATGTTGTCTTCAATCCCCATCGTATCCTGGACCAGGCAAACCTTATCGCAGAAATGTCGGGCGGGAATAATCCGCTGGACTCAGTGATCCATGTGATCGCGGCCCCGGGGATTGAAGTCTATTCAGATATCATAACGCAAACTGTTCTGTGTAAATAAAAAAAGTGTGAAAAAAATTTTAAAAAAATTTCAGGTTTTTTCCCTTCCCGTTTTCTTTGTCTTGTTCTTTGTAAGAATTGAAAATGTTCGACTCATCGAAAATCGTTCAGCAGGATCAGAATGAGTTTATTTTTCACGCATTGGGTGACCCAAAGAGATTTGCCAATAACATTAATTTTAAATAGTTATGTAGGAAACTTCTTTCTACCAAACTGAAACGAAACAGTGTGAATGTGCGGTCTCTGGAATATGCGGGAACCCGCTCCTGCTGGAGAGGTACCGGATTTATCTTCCGGCATTAGCCTCCCTGGAAGGAGATGTTCCTGGAAAGATCACGGGAAGAATCGTGGTCTTACTGCCAAGGGGATAATGCAAACAGATACCAGGTGAAAAGAATGGCACTAGATTCTGGAGCAACTGCATGGATCCTTGCCTCAACGGCGCTCGTCATGCTGATGACGCCCGCGGTGGGATTCTTCTATGGGGGACTTGTTCGCAGGAAAAATCTGATCTCCATGATCACCCTGTCGTTCGTCGCCTTTGCACTGGTAAGCATCCAGTGGGTCGTGGTCGGATACTCGTTTGCGTTTGGATCTGATGTGGGTGGATTCATCGGGAACCTTGAGTACCTCGGGCTGAACAACGTGACCATGGAACCCGGGCCTTTCAGTCCGGTCGTTCCTGGGCTCTTGTTCATGGTCTTCCAGCTCGTCTTTGCAGCGGTGACGATGGCTATCGTAACCTCGGGTATCGCCGAACGTGTCAAGTTCAGCGCATATCTGGTGTTTGCCCTGATCTGGACAACGATTGTCTACGACCCGCTCGCGCACTGGGTGTGGGGCGGCGGCTGGGCGGCACAGTTCGGTGCGCTGGATTTTGCCGGGGGAACGGTAGTACACATCAGTTCAGGATTTGCGGCGCTCGCGCTTGCACTCGTCATTGGTAAACGCGTGGGCTTTGGCAAGTACGTGATGGAACCCAACAACATCCCGCTGACCATTCTCGGGGCTGCGCTCCTCTGGTTCGGGTGGTTCGGGTTCAATGCCGGCAGCGCGGTTGCGGCAAACGGTCTTGCAGCGAATGCGTTCGTGACAACAAACACAGCGGCAGCAGCGGGAGCGCTTGCCTGGATGCTCGTCAGCTGGCTCAACGGTCGGCCGAGTTCCCTAGGGTTCGTCAGCGGTGCTGTTGCCGGGCTCGTCTCGATCACCCCGGCTGCGGGTTTCGTGACACCGATGGCAGCAATCGTTATCGGCGCTGTTGGTGGCGTGTTCTGCTACTGCATCATGCTCTGGCGGATCAGGAAAGGCCTTGATGAGAGCCTTGACGCGTGGGCAATACACGGTATGGGCGGTCTCTGGGGTGCACTCGCAACCGGTATCTTCGCGGTGGCTGCCGTAAACGGTGCATCGGGCCTGATTGAAGGAAACGTGCACCAGTTTGTGGCAAACGCAGCGGGAGCGCTTGCGGCGGTTGTCTACGCCTTCGTGGTAACTTACCTCCTTGCAATTGCAATCGACAAGACGATCGGCCTGCGCGTATCGGAGGAAGAAGAGTATGTCGGCCTTGATCTCTCGCAGCACGGTGAGCGCTGCTGAACGGGGGTGAACCAGCATGAAAATGATCAAAGCAATCATCAAACCGGAACGATTTGAGTATGTAAAGAAAGCACTCGAAGAGAGTGGTTTTCCCGGCATGACGGTGACGGAAGTCCAGGGGCGGGGTGACCAGAAAGGGATCACCCTAGAGTACCGGGGCGGCCACATGACCGTTGACCTCCTCCCCAAGATCCAGATCGAGATCGTGGTCGACTACGACAAGGTCGAACGCGTCATCACAACCATCTCCGAAGCCTGCCGTACCGGAAAGGTGGGTGACGGGCGGATCTTTGTGATGCCGGTCGAACGGGCCATCCGGATCCGGACGGGAGAGACATTAGAGGAAAAACCGGTGGGCGGGACGTTTGGCGTCCCGGCATCCAGCCCTCCAGTTGAATTCACGACCAGCGTTGAGGACGAAGAGATGATGGTCTGGCTGGATCTTGCGACTTCTCAACCGGCAAAGAAGAATGGAGTGTGAAGACCCTGAAACTGGTGAAGGCACTCTTCCCGCCGGACAAGATAACGATCATCACCACAGCGCTGGAAGAGAACGGATTTTTCCGTATGCTCTTCACACCCGTTGAGGGAACGGAGACGTTAAAACCCTCCTCTTTTTTTGCATGCAGAAATTTCCGGGATTCAAATCTTGTACCATGGATCCAACTCGAGATGGTTGTCGATTATTTCCGGACTGACGAGCTTATCAGCACCCTTATGGACACCTGCCAGGTTTGGGGGATTGACATTCACATCCACATACTGCCGCTGGAAAAAGCAATCTTTCTGGGGAACGGGGAAATCCCTGATGACTCCCTGGCAGGCGGTTCCTCCGGAATCACGGTTTGAGCGTATACCGGAAGGAGGAATTTTCCCGGGGAAAAAGTCCTGCGTTTTTAAAACTGTGGAGGAAAAACCGTTATTTGGTTCTCTGCCGTTCATGGATGGTGAACGCGTCGATGATCTGCAGCGTGATCCGCGCCCCGAGCGTGGGCTGGATGGTCTCCAGCCAGAGGAAAAAACCGACCTTGGGGGGTGTGGGGCGCTCAAACTTGAAATGCCCGTCTTTCATCTGCACGAGTTTATGGTACTCTTTCTTCTGCCGTGACCTGAGGTA
>Ga0302251_1000259_pt1 | contig 58266 bp, 41 predicted proteins | sample AAG_RA_Gln_MG_FD_193534 | JGI IMG/M metagenome (GOLD analysis project Ga0302251, IMG submission 193534) | Enriched activated sludge microbial communities from anaerobic digester in WTTP, New Holstein, Wisconsin, United States - AAG_RA_Gln | ecosystem: Engineered > Bioreactor > Anaerobic >... | reverse complement strand
CTATGAGTTTCTCAGCATTCCATCGAAGGTAATGAAGCCGATTCGGCGTTGGGTCATCAAAGACTGTGAAGAATATAATGACGAAAAAAATACGACTTCCCAGTAACCATGCTTTTTCTTGGCTTTTCACGCGGAAGTCGGGCTAATCCGTAAGGGCTTTTTATTTGTACTCACCAGCATAACAAACTGCAGCATTCTAAATGGCCAAATAAGCGTTGATAGATTATTCCAGAAGTTTTGACAGTGCAATTTATAATGCGCGTTTGTATATAGCGTGCAGCATTTTGAAAGACTTTCCTTATGAGCTGAAAATAGTTGCCTCCAATAGCATCGATGCCTTTCACAGTATCTCAAGAAATATTTCAGAGGGTTATTGCAGAGTCTCCTCAAAGAGTATCTTAATCACCTGAATATCGCCCTGGGCTCGTGTGGTGAATTTCATTCCTGCTATGAGAGCTTCAGGAAAGCAGGCCAAATCACTGATGAACAGTATGATGTAATAACTATGTTGAAAGCTATTCCCCGCTGTTACGTTAAGGATAGAGATAAGCGTGAGAGCATAACAAAGCGGGATATGCACCTCAATGGAGGGTTTATTTCACATTTCCACGAAATCTCAGATATCAGGATTCCGATCCAGTGAACATGGATAAAGGATAGTTTTTTGTGGGGTTCACCATTTTTTCGCCATCATTCCAACATTCCCCCCTCCGGCCTGTCCCCGGAGGGGAGAGCAGGCAGTGTTCCATCATTCCCCCCTTAACGGGGACAGGCAAACAGCGTCGTTACCCCCACAGGGGGGCAGGCATTGTTTCCATAGAAGTTCCGAGACATTCAATCCAGTATCATAACAGGAGGGCGAAATGAATACCAGATCGCTTCCATTGACAAAGCCTTTGCTGCTGTGTGCTCTTCTTGCCACTGCACTTCTTTTCGGATGTACCGGATGTAATAAAAAAGTCGTGGAAGAAGAGCAGGTTCAGGGAGGCCGTATTATTCTTGCCGCTCATCCTGCACCGTCGCAGAATACAGGCGAACAGGCTTTCGAGACAGCCGTCTCAGAGACCGTAAAGGAGCAGGTAGTGAAAAGCAATGCAAAAAATGTGGAGCTCGTGTTCTGCCTCGATACCTCCGGCAGCATGGAGAGTCTGATAGAATCGGCTAAACAGAGGCTCTGGGACATTACAAGAGAAATCAGGAGTCTCCCGCAGGCGCCTACACTTCGAACAGCCCTTCTCGCCTATGGCTCGCCGGGCTATGGCATCTCGACAGGCTATGTGAAGGTTATAAACGATTTTACAGAAGACACCGATGCTATACATACACAACTGACTGCTCTGAGATGCAGCGGCGGTCAGGAATACGTGACACGAGTAGTCTCATACGCCATAGACAATCTGAGCTGGGGAAAGCAGCCGGACACACTTCGCACCATCTTCGTGGCAGGTAATGAAAGTGCCACTCAGGACAGGACAGTCTCTGTCGAAGCCTTACTGGAAAAGGCAAAGAAGACAGACACACTTGTGAACACGATATTCTGCGGATCAGAAAAAGATTACTCTGCACAGGAGTGGAAGAATATTGCTGATAAGAGTGGAGGGAAGTTCAGCGCAGTCGAGTTTAAACTGAATCTCCCTCAGATAAAGCTGCCGATCAAGCTGCCGATAAACATCCCCGGTTTACAGCAACCGACAGCCGCACCCACTCCGGCGACTCAGTCCGGCCAGCCTGCGGCTTTTCCAACTTCGCCTGCAGCGTTTCCCACAGCGACAGCCACAACATCGCCAGGCGCATCACAGCCCAGCCGGGGTTTTCTCAGCCATCTGCCTTTCCTGCAGTAATATCTGTGTTCCAGCCATCTGCAGTGAAGACAGTTACGGCACAGCCTTCAGTCCTGCCACCTGCACAGAAGGAACCGGTGCCGACAGGAACAAAAGCCGCACAGGCTAAGCTCCTCAGGGGTAAATCTCTACAACAGTGGCTGCGTGCACAAAGCCTTCAGTCTTCTCTCTGGTGAGAATCCTGAACCACGAGCCTCTCCCTATCACTATGAAGAGCTCTCCTTCTCCTATCTTGCGTGCAACCTTTGCACTAGAGGAGGCGCCATAAAAAATCGTTGTTGATCCTGAAGGATCGTTGATTAATCCTATCCCTGCTCCGTCATTCCATCTGATAATGATGCTTTTCCTGTTTACATAGCCGATATTGTTGTCGAGCGTGAATACCTTCCACATCTCACCATCCTTCGAAAGCACGAGGAAAAGCTCTCCCCTGTTGATCCTGGTCAGCACTGGTGAGCTTTTGCTGTTCTCCAGATATACACTGGTTGTTTTTGACGAATCGTCTGTGACTGCCACTCCATAGGCAAAGACGGGAGACATGACCGCGCAGAGAAAAAGAAGGGCGAGCAGTATGCCGATGCACGCCACTCTGGCAGATAAATATGAGGTTCTGATCATGCTGTTCATTCCATACCTCCCTGATATTTTGTATGATACTATTTCGTTTCCTTTGAAGGCAATCCCTTTCAGTGCTTTTTCAGTACTTCCGACAGGAATGTATTCCTTATCTGAATTCATTCCTGAAGTGACCTTATGAGCGGATGGGAAATATGAAGAGAGGATCTTTCTCTGTTCTCCAGAAATTAACTCTGGCAGATAAAGGGAGACGCCGGTCTCCACTTTCATTTAACGCCACAGAAGGAGGCACAGAATATGAAGTGGCTCTTTTCACAGCTTAGAAAAATCATCACTTCCCTGCTTCCCAAGGAAGAGCGCTTCTTCGATCTCTTTATCGAGATGCTGCAGATTGTCATTGAATGTCTCGATATTATAAAAAAAGCAGAAGCCGAAAAAGTCAACCAGCTTGTCAGTGATATTGAAACACTGGAGGATAAAAGCGACTTCCTGGAGCACACCATACAGCAGCGCCTGAAAGGCAGCATCACCACACCACCCCAGCTCAACAGAGAAGCAATACTTCATATTGCCTCCACGATAGACAACGTGACAGATTCGATGAAATCACTCAGTAAAAGACTCCAGTGCGGAAAGGGTGAGATCGTCACCATATTGAAAGGGGAGTTCCCGGAATATGATCTGATGATCAACAAACTCATTGAAGCTACTGAATGCTCAATGGAAATCATGAAGGACTTCTCAGTCAACAGGATAGAAACCGGTGACCCGCGCATAAAAAGAGTACACGATATAGAAAACGAAATCGATGCCCTTCACATAAGCTTCATCACAGAAAAGATGTACTATTCGGATCTGAGAGGAAGGCACATGGTCATTATGCAGATCATCGGGAGACTGGAGGGAGCAGGCGACGAGCTTCAGCGCCTTGTAAAGATCATCGAGGGGGTACTCGTCAGTGGTTGACGCAGTGCTGATACTGATAATCCTGCTTGCACTCATCTTTGACTTCGTAAATGGCTTCCACGATACGGCAAATGCCATTGCAACGAGTGTAATGACTAACGCCCTAAGAATCCCTTATGCAATAATGATGGCAGCTACTCTCAACTTTGCAGGCGCCATGCTGAGCACCCATGTGGCAGAGACTATCGGCAAATCGATAGTCGATCCTGCGACTATTACTCAGGCAGTAATTGTATCCACTCTCATCTCTGCAATCACATGGAATATAATAACGTGGAAATACGGCCTGCCCTCAAGCTCCAGCCACGCCCTGATCGGATCATTGATTGGCGTGGTGTTGATACAGGGCCTTGCTCTGAAACTTGAAGGTGTCAAGGTTATAGTCATAGCCCTTATAGTATCTCCATTACTGGGGCTTTTCGGTGGAATCATCATAATGATATTATTCTACCGGATATTCAGGAATATCCGTGTGGAGAAGATAAACCATATCTTCAGGAAAGTGCAGGTTATGTCTGCCGCGTTCATGGCTATCTCTCACGGAGGGAACGATGCCCAGAAGTCGATGGGGATAATTGCCATGGCGCTGATGGCAAACGGCCTTATAACAGGGCATTTCTTCATACCCATGTGGGTAAAGATAGCCTGCGCTCTGGCAATGGCATTTGGTACTGCCGCAGGGGGCTGGAAGATAATCAAGACCGTAGGGAGAGGAATCATCGAGCTCAAACCCATACAGGGCTGCGCTGCAGAGACAATGAGCGCCACAGTGATACAGCTTGCCACTCACACTGGACTTCCAGTCAGCACGACTCACGTCATCACTTCGGCAATCTGTGGCGTAGGCGCTGCAGAAAACATCTATAATGTCAACTGGAATGTGATGAAAAGCATAGTTCTTGCTTGGTTCTTCACAATACCTTTCGTCGCCATCTTCGCCGCCGTCATCTATAAGGTAATACATTTCCTTATCACCATATGGTAACGGGAGACTGTCTGATCAGCAGAAAACAGTGTCTCTGCAAGCTCTTCATGGTATAATCAGAACATGCACACCCAGGAAAAGTCAGTCAGTCCGGATAGCCCTGCTCCTGCAAAGGGCTTTCCCGTCTCATACGGCAGCATAATGCTGCTTTCCTTAATCACTGCAGCGGGGGCGTTTCTGCGTTTCCATCATATTGGATATAACTCGCTCTGGCTTGACGAGGGAGCCACATATGAGCTGTCCCGCTTTTCCCTTCTTCATTCCTGGAACAGCATGCGAACAGGAGATTTTAATCCGCCTCTCTTTTTCTGGATGAATCAGAGAGAGATGGTAAAAATGACGATGGAGAGAACACTTCGCTTTAAGAGCATTGAGAATCACCCTCTTCAAGGAACGGTAGAGTAATATCATGGCAGATTCAAGAGCGATAATTACTGCAGGAATGGGCGCCGGTGACGAGGGGAAGGGGAGCATTGTCGATTTTCTGGTCCGCCGTTACAGGGCATCTGCGGTGATCAGATACAGCGGAGGCCCACAGGCCGCTCACCACGTCGTAGCGCCTGATGGCACATGGCACTGTTTCAGTCAGTTCGGCTCCGGAACGCTAGTCCCCTCCGTGCGCACACATCTCTGCAGAAGCGTGCTCATTAAGCCTCAGAACATGGTCACTGAAGAGCTTGCATTACACAGTAAGGGTATCACCGATGGGTTCTCGCGACTTTCAATCGATCCGGCCTGTCCGATAGTGACACCATATCACGCAATGATCGGGCAGATGCTCGAACTGGAAAGGGGAGCCAACCGCCACGGAAGTGTTGGAATGGGAGTCGGACAGGCCGTTCTGGAGCAGAAAGCCGGAGCTTCGACTGCCATTATAATTCTGGATCTGTTTGACAGCTCGCTGCTGAGGGAAAAGCTTGCCATACACAGAAAAATGCGGATAGAGCAGGCTGAGGAAATCTTGAAGAGAAGCCCGGTTGTCGGAATGGACCGTATTTTTCACTATTTCACTGAGGAAGTTGAGCCTGGAGAGTTACTCACTTTCTACAAGCGCTTCAGCAGAATGATTCATCACAGCCTTGTCAATGATGAAGAGTATCTTGATGATCTGGTATCGCAGAGAACCACCTTCGTCTTCGAGGGCTCTCAGGGAGCTCTGATAGATGCTGAATACGGCTTCTGGCCGTACGTCACCAAGACAAAGTCAACAACTGAAGCGGCAGAGGCGCTTATCATGCCTTTCAGCAGCAGAGTGGATATTAAAAAAGTCGGCATATTGAGAGGATACAGCTATCGGCACGGCCCAGGTCCAATGGTGACAGAAGATATTTCCCTCAGCAGCCTGATTCCGGAATTGCACAACAAGACATCTGCGTGGCAGGGCGAGATTCGCACAGGATGGTTTGATCTGATCGCGGCACGGTATGCTCTTCTGGCAAACAATTCAGTTGATGCACTCGCAATGACCCATCTGGACAAGCTTTCTCTGCTCCCCGACTTCAGAGTGTCTCTCACTTATCGTTATTGTGGCAGAAAAGTCGATACACTTTCAGATTTCTTCTGCTGGCATTATAAGAATACACACCCTGTAATAGATGCTCTCACCCTCCGTAAAAACGAAATGAGAAGAGAGCGCACAGATCTGCTTTTCTGCTGCAAACCTGGAGACTGCATATTTTTCAAGGGCGCGTCTGAGAGCATCGGAGATGGAAGATCTCCTGAGACGCTGCACAGTGCGATTAGGTCTGAGACGCTGCCCTGCAGGATTCGGCAGTTCATCGAATATATATCCGGAGATGAAGGGCTCGGCATTCCTGTCTCCATTTTATCTACAGGAGCAACGGCTCTCCAGAAGTGCGAAACACATTCCATTTTCTGAGCCACGCAGTCATCCAACTGTTGATTGCAGTTCTTCCATTGCGGATCGACAGTTTTAATACATCTTGTCTTTCTGTGGCCATGTTTACCTTCCCGGTTCTTCCTTCACACTGCCCCCCCCACATCCCTGCATCCCTTTCTGCTGATTCTGTTGACAGGCTACATTTTCTGGAAAATACTCTGTGATTTGAAGAGGGAAACTGCAGGCTCTACTGGAAAATCTGAAAGAGCAGCTTTTATGTTTCATGATGGAAATTTCAGTAATATGGAAAGGAGGGGCAAAGGTATGAGTGAACCAGGAGAAGGGTGTGTTCAACCGGCAAAAGGACCGATTGGAGTACCCGAATCGAGAGAACCATCAGAAAAGCAGGAACGAAAGGAGGAGATCAGGATGATGGCTCATGTTGGAAAGGCAGCTCCGGATTTTGAAACGACTGCATTCTTCGAAGGAGCTTTCAGGAACGTCAGGCTTTCCGATTATAAAGGGAGGTGGATTGTCTTATGCTTCTATCCCGGTGACTTCACCTTTGTCTGACCAACCGAACTGGCGGCAGTTGCCGCCCGGAAAAGTGATTTTGACTCACTTGGCGTGCAGGTTCTTTCAATGAGTACTGACAGCCGTTTCATCCACAAGATCTGGCAGCAGGAAGAGCTTTCCAAAATGCTTCCAGGCGGTTTCCCGTTCCCGATGCTGTCTGATGGAGGAGGCCGTATCGGCAGCGTATATGGAATCTATGATGATGAAGCCGGAGTGGATATACGAGGACGGTTCCTTATCGATCCTGATTTTGTAATCCAGGCTATGGAAGTGATGACTCCTCCTGTGGGACGCAGCGTAGAGGAGCTTATCCGTCAGGTTAAGGCGTTCCAGCATGTCCGGGAAACCGGAGAAGTAACGCCTGCAGGATGGACTCCTGGAAAGCCGACATTAAAGCCTAATCCGCAGCTTGTCGGTAAGGTATGGGAAGTGTGGAAGCCTGAGGCAGTGGTATCTCCTGTCTGAGCAGAACGGGCAGTATAAGCCTTTATGGCAGAAATATGCGATGTGAAATGACAATTCCCTCTAATTGAAGCCTGTGATAACCAGAAAAAGCTTGTCACAGGCTTTTTTCATTATGACCTTCATGTGTTTTACCATATGAACAAAAGTGTAAGATCACAGTAAAGAGAAGTCTGCACATGAATGGAGGTTTTGCTTGACACCTCCACGAAATCTCAGAGACATTTACCGTATAAGGAGGGACTATGCTGAAATCAGCCGTTCTTACTGCCTTTTTTTTAATCGTGTTGACCTCATATGTTCTGGCAGCCGATCAGTACTCCCCTCCAAACAGGCTTACCATTACAGGATTACCGTGTTATGTCACATTTCGCTGGCCTGATGACGGCTCTATGTACTATCTGGAAGTCCTGGCGTCTGGCCGATCTGTTTATTCAAGGCCGGCCAGTGGGAGTTCATTGACCCTCTCGCTGCCTGCTAATGATTACAGATGGAAAGTTCGTAAATTCTACAATGGAGAATACCACGAAATAACAGATTTTCAAGATTTCAGAGTATCTGCAGATATCGCCTTCTCTTTTAATGGCTCACCTGGATACCAGGGCGCTGACGGGGGGATGGGAAGCCGTGGATGGGTAACAATGGATGGCCGCAGACAATACGCCAATAACGGAGAAAGAGGTGAAAATGGCGGTAATGGAAGCTCCGGAAGAGATGTTACAGTTATACTTGAGGATTCCGGAGATTATCTGAAAGTTGTAATTACCTGTGAGACAGACGTGAAGGAGTTGTATCTCAGCAAGTCATCGAGACCATTGTCCATCTCAGCCTGTGGCGGAAGAGGAGGCGATGGCGGGAGCGGAGGCTCTGGGGGAGTATCAGACATTGTTGACAGGCAGGAGATCTATCAAAAAACTCTTTGTCCTATTGCAGGAGACGGCGGAGACGGCGGAAACGGAGGTGATGGCGGCAAAGGCGGCACTGTCAAGGTTATTTCCAGAGGTGGCGATTTCAGCAGGTTCATTGAAGCGGCTGTCTCAGGTGGTGAGGCGGGAAAAGGCGGCCAGGCCGGCACCGGCGGAAACCTGGGCGGTCAGAGTGGCTATCCAGGCTGCAGTGGAAAAACCGGTGAATCCGGAAAAGTGGTGATTGAAGCTCAACAGGGGAACACAGGAAACCAGATACATTGAGCCTTTCATACGCCCTATCTTTCATACACTAAAATATGACCGCATTAATCTATGGCACCCTCTTTACTTTTTCCCGGTTTGCTGTGATATTGCATTAAATGAACTATGCAAGGAGGTATCGCCTTTATGGGATGGGATCTTGGAGCCGGTGACTGGGTTTCTAAAAAAGCATCTGAGGCAGGGAACTGGGCCTCTAAAAAAGCATCTGAGGCCGGTAGTTATGTATCGAACAAAGCGGGCGAGACAAAGAAGGCATTGGTAAACGGAGCATCCGAGCTCTATCACAGCGCCGGCGGCACCCTTACAAATGTCAAGGAATATGTATCTGAGAAAGCCGGGCAGGCTGAAGGTTTAATGTCTGAAAAGGCCACACAGATCACAAACTGGGCGCAAAGCGATGACTCAAATGTGATGGGTAATCTTAAGTATGCCAACCCCATGTATTATACCGGCAAAGCCACCGAATATGCCGGCAAAGGCGTAAAGTGGGTAGGAGAAAAGATCAATGACGGTGCTGGAGCAATCGATAAAGCGGTGACTGGCACAGACAGCAGACTGGTTAATAATCCCATAGTGGGAAGAACTCTTGGAACAATCAGCGGTACTCTTGGCTTTGCAGGAGGTCTGGTTGAAGGTGTAGGCTCTCTTGTTGATTATGGCGGAAGAATGCAGCAGGGAGACAGGAAGACTATTGACAGTACCATTAACACAGCTAAATCAATTGGAGAAGGAGCTGCATATATACAGGGGAAATACCACGAAGGCATGGGCACGCTCGTTGAAAAGACTGGCGACGTAATAGGCTCAGACACCATCAAAACAGTAGGAAAGGGAGTTCAGAATCTCGGCCAGACAGAACAGAGCCTCGCCTCTGACAAGACAAAGAGAGTTCTTGACAATGTCGGTGAAGCTGGAATTCATTATGCCGGCCGCCTTGCAGAGAAAGAGGGACACGCTGTCAAATGGGTGGGCGATGCAGTGGGAAGCGACACTGTCAGAAAGATCGGTGATCAGATCGGGCAGGGCGCAGAGATAATGAAAAAGACTACAGAGAATAATGCTATTGTAGGAGCCATAGATAAGGCTGCTGATGAAAAGCTGAAGGAATATGAAGAGCACGGAGACTATGCAGTGAGCCGGGACAGCACCCGGGCAGTGCTTGAAGTAGCATCACTTGTAATAGCTCCGGAAGCGCTTATTGGCAAAGTTGGAACAGGAGCCAATGTAGCCGGCAAAGTCGGAAAGGGAGTTGAAGCACTCGACAAAGCTGCCGATGTGGCAAAAGTGATCGACAAGGCTGCAGATGCCGCTAACGTTGCAGACAAGACCGCCGACCTGGCTAAGACTGCAGACAAGACCGCCGACCTGGCTAAGACTGCAGACAAGACCGCCGACCTGGCTAAGACTGCAGACAAGACCGCCGACCTGGCTAAGACTGCAGACAAGACCGCCGACCTGGCTAAGACTGCAGACAAAGCAGCGGACACTGCAAAAGCTGCAGAAAAAGTGACGGTAAACGGTGTGGAATATACAAAGCAGGCTGATGGCACCCTTTCAAGAACTGTTCAGTCTATTGACGGCGGGCCTGCATGGACAGAGAAGATCGATAACGGCGTCACATTAAAGACCAGGCAGGTGCCGGATCCACAAGGCGGGCCTGCATGGACAGAGAAGATCGATAACGGCGTCACATCAAAGACCAGGCAGGTGCCGGATCCACAAGGCGGGCCTGCATGGACAGAGACTGACACTCCTCTTGGTATTTCAAAGAAGCGGACCGTGCCTGCCAATGATGGAGGACCTGCATGGACAGAACATGTCGGACTCAATGGCGATACATGGTCCAACAGAACCATCAAGGCGGCTGACGGCGGGCTTGACTGGTCTGAAATAAGGAATGCAAACGGCCAGTTCATGAGCCGCGAAGTTCCAGCCACAGACGGGAAAGGCAAATGGACTGAGTGGATCCTCAAGGATAACAACGGAGCGGCGACACGTCAGTACCAGACCCGCAGCTATAACGAAAACGGTATGAACTGGATTGAAAGTATCGAGGGACAGAACAGATGGCGCATCAGGGAAGGAGGAGCGGGACCTCTACAGCAGGAGTCACGACTCAAGGGAGCCACTTCTATTAACTTTGCAGGACCTTCCGGACCTCAGACTGTAAATATCTATGGTGGTGCGACACAGAAGGAAATAGATATGGTACATAAAATGCTGGACAGGCTGCCTCCTGAAATTCGCGCCAACGCAAGGGAGATATACCTCTCAGATAATCTCGGAGAGGTGATGAACCTTGCAGGCCAGCGCAAATCCGGAATCGGAGGACTGGCCGGAGATGGGAGAATCCTTCTGGAGCGGGGTGAACTGGCAACAGAACGAGGCACTGCTCATGTGCTCTATCACGAAATGGGCCATATCGCAGATGATGGAGGAAAGCTCTCAAATAAAGGACCGTGGGGCAAAGGCTTCTTCGTAAGCGACTATGCAAAGGGTAACGCGCTGGAAGACTTCGCCGAAGTGCACCGTGTAGTCCTTACTGATATGGATCGCTACTCGTCAATGTCTCGGTGGAAGTGGATCATGGAGCCAGGTGCAGAAAAGAAGATGGAGATTCTGAGGATGTATGGCATAGAGGCGCCTGCTTTAGGACCTGCAGAGAGACTCATAAGAAATCTGCTGGGCCCTGCCGAGTAGACTGCAGAAGAAGCCATGACCGGCTGAACAGACTGCAGGAGACTTCCTGTCTCTGCCCACTATAACAGACAGAGACAGGAGTTTCAGCTTTCTTCGCCAATTCTTCATCATTAGAAAGTGAGGCTCTTCAAATGGAGATCATTCATAAATCGCCTTGTAAAATCAGTATTCACCCACTCGCCGCAGGAAACAACGATATGGTTCCTGACAATTCCGCACTCGTAGCCCAGGTTCTGGTAAAAGACAGGACAGGATATATGGAAGTTTACGTGCCGTTCCTTGAAGAAAAATTAAGGAACCTATTTGAAAAGCCCATTGCAGCATATGGAGACGTGAACAGAATGCTGGAGCCTTGGTCTGATGAGGCGATTACCCAGATTGTAACCATTGAACTGCCCAGACTGGCATTCGGCGCAGTTGTCAAAGATGGGGCGTGAAAGTATGAAGATTGAGATATTCGAGCTCCGTCCCGGGAAAGGCGGATACGTGATCAATGAGCGCAAACCCGTTGCGGTAATAACAGTGGAGAACGGGAGAGGCAGCTTCAGTTTTAAGGACAAAAGCAGAGAACGGCTGCTCCGGCAGCTCTTCGACGGACCGGTAATTACATTTGCCGGAGAAGGCGGCATAATAACTTCAGACGGCTTTAATATTGACAGTACTGTCACCTACCCTGCATGGAGCGAAGAGGCTGTAAGAGCAGTGGTGGAAGGCGAGTTGATGAGCTTCAACCTCGGTGGCAGAATATTATTCGATGGAACATAAGATAATATGATGCTGAATTGTTTCTGCTGTAAAACTGCAAATTCAATTACAACCTATAAATGCTCTAATTGCAGCGGCTCGCTTGCAAGGGAGCGGCTCAGCCATTTCGACAGGCTCTTCGAAGAAATTGAGAAAGAGAAGCTTTCTGGATATAACGCCTTCAGGAAGTATATGTGGATTGAGAGCCGGGGGAAAAGCGATGAATACGCCGCTATTGCCCATACACTGGCAAATCTTCAGCTTCAGGACATCTGTGCCTCCATCTCCAGAAAAGCCATCTCTATTGAGACTTTCAGGGATCTTCTGGAAGAGCTGGAAATTGTGACAGACAGGGCAAAAAACCTTCTGTCAGTATCCTTTTCTGACCCTGTAATTACGGTACATGCTGCCAGAATCATACAGGCGTTGGCACAGTTCAGAGAGATGGTATCAATGGCCTTTGACTATGAGAAGGAGCTCGACAGCGGAGTTCTGGAATACAGTCTGTCAATGGCAATGGAAGCCGACGAGGCGATTCATGCCGAATGCCTCGCCATTGAGAAGAAGACCCACTGAATCTGTGATTCCCGATTTATATGCCTTCCATCATAAAATTTCGATCAAGGAGAGATCAAGTGGCCGACAATAATCTGAAAGATCAGGCCGGAGATGCTCCCTGGCAGGCCAACCCTTATGAATCTCCTGACATAAGCTGGTTTGACGAGATGATAGATCTCGGCCACACAACGGCCTTCAGCCAGTTCCTGGACATACTGGAAGCATTTCAGGAAGGTAAGCTGACTAAAGATGAAACCTACTACTTTGTGGAAGAGCTCCATCTCTACCTGGATAACCGTATTCAGAAGTTCAACGCCATCGCAGAGCTTGCCCCTGATGATGAGAACCAGAGAATGCTGCTCCTTCAGGGACTCCACGGCCTTCAGAGTTGTACCAGTGAATTCAAATCTCATTTTGAGTATGAAGACAATGAATTGCCAGAGCGGCTGCTTCTGAAACTGCAGGAAGAGGCCCGTGAGTCTGATACCCTTATACTTCAGGCCACTACAACACTTCGAAATTCCTGCAGGCATTGACGAAAGAAAGAAATTTGAAAGCGGGGATTCTTTATGACAAGATGGATTATTGCGTCTGTGCTTCTGCTTTTGATATCCGTGTTCAGCGCAGATTCAGTTCAGGCCGGTTCCGGCTTTAAAAGTTTTGACACTGCCATGCAGAATTTCATGTCAAAACATGAAATACCGGGTGGCTCCATCTCCGTCGTAAGGGATGGTCGCATCGTTTACACACAGGGATATGGATGGGCAGACAGGGACAAGAAACTGCCAGTCCTCCCTGCATCACTTTTCAGGATTGCAAGCGTCTCAAAACCTTTAACTGCCACCGCCATCTTCACATTACTGCAGAATGGCAGCCATCAGTTCAGCCTCGACACCCCCGCCTTTTCTCTGCTCTCCATGAAGCCTGCCTCCGGCGGCGAAATGGACTCCAGGCTGAAAACCATAACAGTCCGCCAGATCCTGCAGCATACAGCCGGATGGGACAAAGACGCGACCGGCATAGACCCCATGTTCCAGTCAGGTGAGATTGCCTCAGCGCTGCACGTAACACCTCCTGCCCGGCAGGATTCAATAATCCGCTATATGATGGGAAAGCCTCTGGATTTTACTCCCGGCTCGCGCTTCAGCTATTCCAATTTTGGATATTGCGTACTTGGAAGAATAATAGAGAAGCTGTCAGGTCAAAGCTATGAACAGTATGTGAAACAGTGTGTTCTTGCTCCGGCAGGCATAACACGAATGAAGCTTGGCAGCACACTGCGGAAAGATATTGCACCTGATGAGGTATGTTACTATACAAGTGAGGATGAGATTGCCTCCAACGTATTTCCCGGCGCCTCTCCGCCTGTAGTTCCGATGCAGTACGGAGGATTCTGCCTGGAGGCGATGGATTCGCACGGAGGCTGGATTGCATCGGCAGAAGATCTGGCCAGATTCGCCGCTGCGCTTGATAATCCGAAATCCTCAAGCCTTCTGACATCAGATTCACTGAAGGCCATGTACGCGCGCCCTCCTGCTCCATCCTGGTTTGAAGACGGAAAACCATCAGATCACTATTACGGCTGCGGATGGTTTGTGCGGCCTGTCGGCAGCAGGGCAAACTACTGGCACCTCGGATATCTGCCAGGAACATATGCGATTCTGGTAAGGCGCCACGACGGCCTTAGCTGGGCTGCGCTATTCAACAGGTGCACACTCTCTGAAATGTATGAATATGCCGAGATAGATCAGGCTCTCCATAAAGCCGCAGACCAGATATAAATGGGGACAGACTCGAATATTAACAAAATTGTTACACTAATGCCCAAAATGAACATCACCCTGAAAATGGTGTTCATTCTCATAGCTGCGAGATTACCGGAAGCTGTGAGATTCCTGGAAGCTGTGAGATTCCTGGAAGCTGCGAGATTACCGGAAGCTGTGAGATTCCTGGAAGCTGTGAGATTCCTGGAAGCTGTGAGATTCCTGGAAGCTGCGAGATTACCGGAAGCTGCGAGATTACCGGAAGCTGTGAGATTCCTGGAAGCTGTGAGATTCCTGGAAGCTGCGAGATTACCGGAAGCTGCGAGTCACGCTTTCATGAGTATGAAATTGGAGTCTGTCCCCATATTTTCTGGAGTCTGTCCCCATATTTTTCTTTCTAGCCTGGCCTTCCGATGAAGCAGCGCGTTCTGGAGCGACAGCTGTCCGGACGGCAGATGCCCGAGAATGCTGATGACCGTGGCGAGTGCCTTGCCGCAGTCTTTCTCACGGTGCTCATAATGCTTGGCGAGCTCGATGAAAACTGAAGCATCGCTGCAAGAGCCTCCTTGAAGCAGTTTCTCAAGTATCTGTGCAGACTCGGCATACCGGCCTTCCCGGCGGTACTGAAGAGAAAGTTCTTTGGCTGCCAGTATCCTGTCAGGCTGGTCAAGATCTAGAACAATTGCCTTTTCCAGACAGAGCCTGCCTGCCGTCTTATCGCCCCTCTCAGAATGCATTCTGCCCAGCCTTACAAGACCTTGTCCGTTTTCATTCAGAGGATTTTCGAGCATCAGTCCGATCTTTGCAGTAAGCGCAGCCAGCGCTATGATATCGTGCCTGTTGTGAGTGAATATCCTTCCGATCATGGAAGTATCGCCGCTGTGGAGATAATCGAAGTAGCACTGAGGAATGAGTGAGCCATCGATATCATCGTGACGGGGCAGGCCGAGCACCTTCTCTTCCAGCGTTACAAGACGGCAGTCCTCAAATCTACCCTTCCACAGCTTTCTCGAAGGGAAGAGGAGATCGAGATGTGGAAGCGCCAAAAGTGATGACTTCCGGCGCTGAAGGATAAAGCGCCCTTCCAGCAGAGGCGCATCAAAGGCCTTGCCGTTATAGGTGACCAACGATCCGGCCTTCAGAAGAATTTCTCTGAAATGGCTCAACATGGCTTTTTCTTCGTTAAAATCGCGCATGAAGAACTGATGAACATGAAAAGAATCACCTTTAAAAAAACCAGCTCCTACTAAGAAGGCACATGTACCGGCACCTCCGGAGAGTCCTGTTGTCTCAGTATCGAGAAAGAGCAGCTCTTCTATTCCGTCCCCGGCAAGCCTTGGGTCTCCTCCCATCAATGCAAGAGTATCTCTGGAGAGACGATGGATATCAGATAGCACAACATCACCATAAGCATAGTTATAAGGATAGTGATTTCTCACTATCAGCGAAGTGCCGTCAGAGCCCTCAACGAGACTCCCCCCAACAGCCTCTTCCATCGATACACACGCTCGCCTTTTCCGCTTCGGTTCTGGAAAAGCCCGGTCTCCCACGAGATTATCGAGCCGCTCCCTAAGAGAGGAGCAGCCGCAATCTTTCTGCAGGAAGTCTTCAGCCCTCCCGCCCTGTGAAGCAGGAGGTGCCGGGCCGAGGGCACGATCAAGACGATCTCTCAGATTCACGAGACATCATCCTCCTCACTATGGTAAGAGCTGTATTCTTGCTCTCGCGCCCCATCTCCTCAGGCGGCCCCACACAGGAAGGACATCCTGATGTACAGGGACATTTCTCGATGACAACCAGAGAACGCTGCATCAGAGTGGAGAAATGCTCGAAGAGAAGCGGTGAAAAGCCTATACCGCCGGGGAAGCAGTCATAGAGGAAGACGGTAGGATCAAAACGGGACAGGGCGTCTACAGAGATCTCAGAGCCGTCACTGGAACAGACAATACCTGAAGAATAGCTGCCTTTCCTTCGCTCATCGGTTGAGGCGAACCACTCTGCCCCCCTGTCGCCTACACTGCGCGAAAGATCGCGGACATCGCACATCAGCAGAAAAGGAGCCGTATGATGAAGCAGAAAGGCTATTCCCAGCAGCCCGTCTATGATCTGAGCTCTCGACAGCTTCATATCATAAAGAAGGGCGCTCTTGACAGTAAACCAGAACGACGTGGTGTGCATCTCCTGATCGGGAAGTGCTACAGGGCCGTATCCCACGTTCTCCCTGGAACTGAACTTGATCTTCTTGAATCCACTCACCTTCCAGGCGACGTGCACTTCACCGTGCTCTTTTAAATATACATCATATTCACTGCCGGCGAAGCTCTCCAGCACCCGAACCTTCGTATTGGTAATGGCATCTGTGTAATATTCAGCATTGATGGCGCGCACATAGGCGCGGCGCTGTGCATAGTCCAGCTTCTTAACGTGATAGGTCCGGGCTTCACATAGGTAAATGGCATCCTCGTAGAGGGTGGAAGGCGCTGAGGTGTAATCCACTTCTGCAATGACCTTGTTCTGTGAGTCCATATCCATCACGACAAAGTTCTCGTTTGACACTGTACGGAGGCTTATCTCATCTGCAGGGTAACTCTCTGAGGTCCAGTGCCAGGCATTGCCTGCATAGTGGAGAATGCCCTTTTCTTCCAAATATCGAAGAATCTCGCCCAGATTCTCACATCCAAAGCGCTCACTCTCTTTCATTGGAAGCTCAAATGCGGCACACTTGATATGGTTGACCAGCACAAGCAGGTTGTCAGGATTGATAAGGCCGTGCTCGGCAGGACGCTCGAAAAAATAGTCCGGATTGTTAATTATGAACTGATCGAGCGGGTCACTGCGGGCTACCAGAACAGCCACCGATTTCTCACTCTTTCTCCCTGCCCGCCCTGCCTGCTGCCAGGTTGATGCCACAGTTCCGGGATATCCAGCCATAACACAGGCCTGAAGGGTGCCTATATCGATCCCCAGCTCCAGGGCGTTTGTACTGACAACTCCCAGGATATTGCCTTCTCTCAGACCTTTCTCAATTTCACGGCGCGTTGTAGGAAGATAACCGCCTCTATAGCCCCTTATGAGACCTTTCTGATCAGGCCGCTTCTCTACACGCTCTTTGAGATAGCGTGTCAATACCTCCACATTGAGCCGTGATGAGGCGAACACTATGGTCTGGGCGCTGCTACCGAGAAACCTGAGGGCGATGGAGCGCGACGTGGTAAGGTAGCTCCGCCTGATGCCCAGTTGCTGATTTATCACCGGCGGGTTGTAGAAGACGAAGAACTTCTCTCCAGATGGAGCGCCGTTTTCGTCAATAAGCTCTACATCTTCTTCTATAAGCTTTTCAGCCAGCTCTTTCGGATTGGCAATCGTAGCGGAGCAGAGGATGAAGCGCGGTTTTGAGCCGTGGAATGCCGCAAGGCGCTTCAGTCGCCTTATGACGTTGCAGACATGGCTCCCAAAGACTCCCCTGTAGATATGCAGCTCATCGATTACCACATAGCGCAGGTTTGAGAAGAAGTTGGCCCATTTCGCATGATGAGGAAGTATCCCTGTGTGAAGCATATCTGGATTTGTCACAACGATATGGCCTCTCGTGCGGATGGCTTTCCTTGCATCGGCAGGCGTGTCACCGTCATAAGTGTAGGTGCAGACCGGAGGGTCTCCGCCCAGATAGTCAATCACTTCCTGCATCTCCGCCACCTGATCCTGCGAGAGGGCCTTCGTCGGAAAAAGATATAGGGCTCTTGCATCTTTGTTCTCAAGTATGGAAGTCATGACAGGAAGATTGTAGCAGAGAGTCTTCCCTGAGGCAGTCGGGGTAACTACCACAACATTTCTGCCCTCATTGATATGCTCCCACGCAATGCCCTGATGAAGATAAGGCTTTTCTATCCCCCTCTTTTTCATGATCTCCACAAGGCGCGGAGCCAGAAAAGAAGGCCATTCGGCGCTGCGCGCCTCCCTTGGAGGGATATACTGAACTTTGGTAACAACGTCTTTCCAGCTTCTTCTTCTGAGGAACTCCTCTATCACCGCCTCAATAGAAGTCTGTCTGGCAATAGAAGCCTGGGGTTGCAGCAAATCCATGTCATTCTCCTGAAAGTGATGAATGTAGACGTGTTTATATCAATGTTCTGCCGAGATCACGTGGCACAATTTGCCAGGATGTACTGGAACACCTTCTGCTCCCAATGCTCAATCCTCGCCTGCAAGAAGGGCGGCTCCGAGAGCTGCCAGCATATCAGGATTCTCATTTACCAGAATCTCACGCTTCACACGCTGCTGCAGAAGCTTTACAAGACAGGCATTTCTTGCACAGCCTCCTGCAAAGACGATCCTGTCTGCAACTCCTACGCGCTCCACGAGAGGAATGACCTTGTCTATAACTGACGTGTGAAGTGCTGCTGCGATGGAAGCTCTTTCAATGCCTCTGGAGATGAGGCCGATAACCTCTGATTCAGCAAATACCGTGCACATGCTGTTGATCTTGAGAGAAGCTGCACTGTCTGTGCAGGCTTCACCGAAATGCTCAACCTCATATCCCAGAGCATGGGACATTACCTCCAGGAACTTTCCGGTCCCTGCGGCACACCTGTCATTCATCTCAAAGGCAGCTACACTCCCTTTTTCATTCAGACTGACTGCCTTTGTGTCCTGCCCGCCTATGTCGATAATGGTCCGGCATTCAGGGAACATGTGCCGGGCGCCTCTGGCAACTGCTTTGATCTCCGTCACCGCCTGGTAATCTCCGTGAACTTCCATCAGATGGCGGCCGTACCCTGTGGCAATGAGTCTATCAGGAGCGGTTTCCTCGATGTATCTCCTGCAGACAGATAAAGGCTCCACACCAGTCTCTGCCTTTCTGAAGAGTATGACTCTGCCGTCTTCCAGCATTACATACTTGATAAAGCGGGAGCCAATATCTATTCCACCTGTCTTCATACCTTCACGCCTTTCCCCATCATCTCCAGAAAGGCCTCGATTCTGGTCTTGAGCTGCGATGCGTCTTCCATACTGTAGTCTGTCTCGATGCGAAGGAAGGGGACCTTCTCTTCTTCAACGGCATTCTTGATTCTGTATGCCTCCATCATATACGGAGTGCAGAACTGGATGGCATAGTGAAGAACTCCGTCTGCTTTAAGCATTTTCGCCATGGCGAGAACGTCGTCCATACGCTCGGTGTTTGGAGTGAAGCAGGCACAGTTGATGGAGAGATATCGCTCGGCCAGTTTCTGATAAGCCTCTTCCAATGTAGAGAAATCCTCATTCATAAGATCCCTGAAGTTCCTCTCTCCAACGCACGACTCCTCACCGACTACTACGGCACCGCTTCCTTCAATGATGGAGTGGAGCTTCCAGTTGGGGATGGCCATCGGAGATCCGGAAAGCAGCACACGTGGCGCTTCGGCCGATGCGACGCCAACTCCTTTTTTCACACGATCTTCAAGCTCATTACAGAGCTCGTTTACCTTTTCAGTGAAGCGGAGCGGATCATCGTAGAAAGAGACCTGGTTAACCAGCAGTGCATCCAGACCTGATATGGGGGCCGGCGCGGCGGCGCGCAGGCTCGAAAGGCGCTGCAGCGCCTTTCTCTTCGCATTTACGGTACCGGCACCCTGCCTTAGATTCTCAACAGTTAATTTCTTTCCAGTCAGCTTTTCCAGCTCCTGTGCAAGGCGCATTATTTCACTCTTCCAGAGACGGCGGCCCTCTTCTCCCTTCATGTTGGGAAGCTCCATGACATAGATTTTTCCCGTAATCTCGTTAAATATCTCATATGCCTTTTTCTTGCCGTCGCATGTAGTTTCTCCTACAATGAGGTCAGTGAGCTCCACATAAGGGCATAGTCCAACAAGCTTGAAGCCCATGAACGCTTTTATGAGAGCACAGCTGTTTCTGGGTATATACTTTTCAGCCTCTCCTGATCCGACTTCAGCGCCGGCACAGAGTCCTACGCATACACCATCAAGAGCCAGCACGAGCTCTTCCGGCACATACACACAGAAGGTGCCGATAACCTTCCTATTCTGCTGTTTCAGATCGTAAATCTCCTTTATCCTTAGGCCGTGCACTTCTGAGATCACGAAATCGAAATATTTCATCGCATCAGGCCTGTTCTTCTGCGCCATATAGATAGCCCTGTAAGCGTCGGAGAGCACTGCCAGAAGTCCATCGTGATTCTCCAGGTTGAGCCCCAGCTCTTTCCACATTGATCGGTACTGTTCTGTCATGATAAATTCCCTTTCAAAGTTTGTTCTATTGCGTCTTTCTCTTCCGGTGAATTCAAAATATCACTGCTCTTCAGCCTCTCCTGCCCATGCAGGTGGAAGTATGGCAGCGATTCCAGACGTTATACTAATCTTCTTCCGAGCCTGGCCATCTTCCTCTCAAAATGCCGCATTCTGACAACATTTTTCTGTCAGACACAGCTCTCTCCTGAGAATGATGACGGAAATAACACACCTCAGTATCAGAACATTGTGAGAATCGAGGAGGAAGAGGCGCTGAAATTAAAGACGCACAGCCGAGTGTCAATATGCCTCATGAACAGTCTTTCAGCATCTATACGAACTTGGCCATGAATGAGTTATACAGAGTGTTGTCCTTCCCTGCCTCTGCCACGACATCGGCCTGCTTCGTTCTGAGAAGATCGCCTGGAAGCACGACTTCCTTTGTGATGAGAGGACGCTTCCTGAAGCTCACCTGAGGCGCGCCTTCCTTGACTGCCTTATATGCAAACTCAGAACAGTACATGGAGTCATCGCCCATTCCGAAGAGATAGTCATATTTGGTGCCTATCATACCTTTTCCGGCCTCTACGACAGCTTCTGCCTGGCCCTGCTCGTAGTGGGGCCTGACTGCCACGGCGTGATGCTTGTGCTGCAGTACTTCCCTGAGATCTCCTTCGGCAACTCCGTGAGTCACTGTCCTGGATTCAAGAGTCTTTCCATCACCTTCATAAAGCAGGGCATGGTTAAAATCTGCTTTCCCATCTGCGGCTACAATCAGCAGCGAGAAGATTGTGCAGGCCTCATCGTTGGTGAGTACCAGATCTCCAGGCTTCAGCCTGCTGATGAAGTCATCAGCTTCCTTTTCACTGATACGCGGATGACTGGTGTATGACGTTGTGCCGAGATGGGTCTTCATCTTATCGTACGAGTAATTCTTCGTCTCTTCGATATGATCGCTTCTGAGAGGTATCCTGAGAGCTTTTGCAATGCATCCAAAGGCATCGCCCACAATGCCTCCAAACTGTCCTGCCAGTTTTCTTCCAATGAGGGTCTTCCCCTGCAGCTTGGTGCCTGCATATGCACCGACCGCCCCTCCTGCTGCTTTGCCGATTATGGCGCCTGCAGGACCCAGAAGGGCTCCTGCTGCTCCGCCAATGAGCGCTCCGGCTGCTGCAAAACCGCCGGCCATTGCAAAATGGCTTGCGAAGGCAAAGCCAGATGCACCAATAGCTCCAAAGACTCTGCGATATGTTGACAGATCCGCATTGTCAACAGAGTGATGCTCTCCGATTGAGCCTTTATACTGTTCGGCAGGGATTGGCAAAGAAGGCGCTCCCTTTTCGCCGGCACAGGAAATCAGAGGCTCAGGCCGCCCTGTCCGATCGCCGGGCGTAACAGGCATTGAAGCGCAGGAATCACCTATATTCATAGTATCACACCACCTGGTCCAGATTCGTACCGGGCACCGCTGCAGTCATTCAGAAGGCTTATATGGACTGCACGGCCGAGAGCCCATTGTGTAAATGATTATATCACAGATCGATTCCATTTGGAAGGAAATAGCGGTAAGATGCAAGAAAAGTCTGGTATCTTACACAGGGGGTGGATTGTGAAAAAAATTCTATTTTTCCTTTTAGTCTGTTCCTGCCTCACGGCAGCAGCCGGGATGACAGCATCTGCGGCGGACAGTCGATATAACCTGAAACGGTACATAGCGCCTGACGGCAGCTTTGCCTTGTACAAACCTGCAGATTGGAGCGTATCACAGGGCAGACAGCCTGGAATGCTTTACTTCGATGTGACTGATCCTCAGAAAACCTCCATGGTGACACTGAGCTATTGTCCCAGCGGAACATCATTCCCTACTTCACTACACTTGATGAACACTACACTCACACTCTTCAGAAAGATCTTCCCGGATGTCGCTGTCACAAATATAATGGCAACCGGAGACAAGATGAAATCCTGCTGCACAGTGTCGTTCAAAGACAGAGGAGTGACTTCAAAGGGGAAATACTATTTCGTAGTTTCTGGGAACAGCAGCCTCATGCTGGGCTATCGGGCTCCTGCTCAGAAACTGGCATCCTCTAAAGGCCTTCTTCTTACAATCACTTCAAATATTGCCATACTGAACCAGTCTGCCTACACGCAGGCCCGAAACAGCGCGCCAGCAATGGGGCAGGCATATCAGCCGATCATGCTGCAGTGTGCATGGCGGCAGGCATCTGATGGCTCATCGAGGATGATTGTACCTGTCGGATGGGAATACCTGGCATCAAAAGGCCAGGTTCTGACATGCTCAAAAGACGGCAACTGGGGCTTCGTATTCACCACCATCTGTGCCTGCAGCAAATACTATGGAGTGACTACTCCGGATGTCATCCAATCACAATGGATGACGCCGGATAAATTCCTCCCTGTCGTTCTGAATCATTTCAAAACCGGCTTCAATGTGCAGATCAGAGATCACAAGCCTGATAACGCCAGCAACTATCAGTTCCAGATCTTCGTGGGACGCAAGTGCATAGCGGAAGATATTGAAGCACAGTATGTTACGAGATCGAACACAACAGTGCTGGGCGCTTTCAAGCTGATAAACTCCGGCCAGGGCATTTCAGGTCACTGGTACTCGATCATGACAGGCTTCTGGGCTCCCAAGAAGGAGTTCTACAGGTATGCAGACTTACTGGCACAGATTGGCGAGTCCTTTGCGATAGACGATCAGTATGCAAAAGCCTATATCCGCTCCGGTCTTGAAAATCTGGCAAGACTGAAAATAAAAACTGCTGCAGCAATTGCCGATCTGAACAATGCAAGGGCAGAAAACCAGAGGGCCTGGGAGGAGCGCCAGAAAGTCGGCGATTACATAGACTGGAAAAGGTCGCAGTATATCAGAGGTGAAACAGACTGGGTCTCCAATATGGAAGGAGGAAAGGTCTATCACACTGATTCATGGGGCACGACAGACACACAGACAGGAGATCATTACAACGGTTCCGGTTACAACAACGTCAACTTCGACGGCAGAAATCCCCGTTACAACGAGACTATGCAGCAGATTGACGGTTACGATATGTGGAAAAGATATCGCCAGTAAGAACAGAGCTTCTGGCTTCCAGAGTTCAATGCCGCATTGTATCAGAAGGCAGAGGGGCAGTATTTCCTGAGGAGGCTCTCTACGGTGTACATCTCCTCTGATGCTTTGCCTGGAGTCACGCTGTGAAAGTCATCCTCTGCGCCTTCCTTGATTAGAAGGAACAGGCTGTATTGTTTCGATGTATAGTCCGGCATCTTCACAAGCTTTTTCTCAATGCTATCCCTCTCTTTGTTGAAGGCGGCGATGCGTTTCTTTTCATCATCAGTTCTGCCTCTATACACTGTTTCGCCTTTGCGGGACAGAGACTTATCCACGAGCTTTTCGACTCCATGCCTGCCAGGCAGAGCCTTCAAATCAGCCTTTACAGTCTCGTTTGTATTGGCAGCGCAGCGCAGCTTCTCAGGAGTCCAGAGCTTTTCCATTCTGAAGACAAGACGCGCGTAACCTTTCATCCCTTTCTTCCTGATCCTGTCGTCGCGCTCCGAACTGCTCTCCAAAGAAACAGGGGCGTTTATGCGGTTCTCATTCAGAATCCACACAGGCTCTCTGCGTTTTATGACAAGACGGTCCTCTTCTGTATACATCACCCATCCGGCAGGAAGAGAGGCTTCGACCTTCCGAAGAGCCTGGTCATCCTGCCTGCGCCAGGGCATTTCGTCATCTTCCCATTTCACGTTTGTGATACGGTTTTCTTTTGCATAGTGCTCAGCTTCCGCTCTGCTTTCAAAGATTTTTTCTATGTCGTATTCACGCCACTCTTTCTGCCCTTTGATCTCCACTTCAATAACCGGCCGCTGCATCACTCCCCTGGGGGAGATATTCAAAAGACAGTATTTTCTGGCGCACATAGCTCTGCATCTGTCGCATCTGTCAGGACCTTTCTTGCAATGCTGGAGAGATATCATCCTTATGATATATTCACCATTCTCCGCTGCGACTGCCGGCGCCAGAGGAGGAAGCTCGAAGATGCAGAGCAGCAGAAGACAGAGAGAGAGCTTCATCATAACCCCACCTCCTGATTGAATTTATCCATGAAGAGCCTTATGCGGCGCTCCTCGAGAGGATTGCTCCAGAGGCCGCCTTCCTTGAAATAGGAGCCCACTATGAAGCCATCTGCCCAGGGAAGATAAGACTCCAGACTGGCATCGTTGAGCCCTGAGCCGATGAGCACCGGAATTTCAACTGCCTTTCTGACCAGCTTAACTTCCTCCAGATCGGCTGATACACCTGTGGACACTCCAGTCACCACAACGCCATCTGACAGAAAAAACTCTGCCGCCTTTGCTGTCTCTGCAATATCCACATCTTCAGTGATGGCGTGGGAGCTGTGCTTCTTCTTGATGTCCGTGAAAAGTTTCACACTATCTGCCCCGATCATTTTCCTGTATCGCAGCAGCTCGCCGGCACAGCTTTCAATTACCCCCTCATCAGCAACGTGTGCAAAGACAAAGCCCTCCACTCTTACGAAATCAAGGCTTGAGGCCATTGCAACTGCCAGAGCCTCATTGTTGGCGCCTGCAAGTATCTGCACGCCACACCTAAGATCTACCGTACCCTTTATCTCATGTCCGATAACGGCCATTCCTGCGACTACTTCAGGCCCCACTCTTCTTCTGAGGTACGGCACATCGTGCATATTCTCTATAATTACTGTATCGACACCTGCCCTCTTATAGATAAGCGCTTCATCACGAGCTTTCTTTATAATCCGCCTGATATCCCCATTGTATCGCGGTGTACCGGGAAGAGCATCCACGTGTATTGCTGCAATTACGGTTTTTTTGACTTTCAGAAAGTGCTCCATAATATCTCTCACACCCCTTTATCTTAATCCTGTAAAGGCCTCTCCCAGCAAGCGTAAATCTTTAATCTTCAGAAGGATGAATCACAACTTGCCTGTTTTTCCGGATCCAGACATTGTTGCACTTCCCTGAGCATCAGCACTTGACAGTCGCGGGTTTCAGACTGCTGTAAGCAGCGGCGATCCTGGCTCCGATCCGGGCGTTGTTCTTTACAAGCGCGATGTTGGCCTTAAGACTTCTCCCCTCAGTCAGTCGGTAGATCCTGTCAAGCAGGTACGGCGTAAGAGCTTTTCCCCTTACTCCGTCTGTATATGCATCATCAAGAGCCTTTGCAGTGAAGCTCTCTATCTCCTCTGATGGTATTTCATCACTCTCCGGAATCGGATTTGCCACTATGATGCCGCCTTCAATGCCAAGAGACCATTTCATTTTCATTATGGCAGCAACTTCTTCAGCGCTTTCAACACGGCAGTCAACAGCAAGGCCGCTTTTTCTTGAATAAAATGAAGGGAACTCGTCAGTTTCATAGCCCAGCACAGGAACGCCGTAAGTCTCCAGCTTCTCGAGTGTAAGCGGCAGGTCCAGAATAGATTTGGCACCGGCACACACTACTGCAACAGGAGTCCTGGCCAGCTCGGTTATATCAGCTGAGACATCAAATGTGGAAGAGGCTCCTCGGTGAACACCGCCGATCCCGCCAGTCACAAAGACGGGAATATGAGCCAGAAATGCGCAGAACATTGTGGCAGAAACTGTAGTCGCCCCGTTCAGGCCCCTGGCCGTTATGACAGCAATATCACGCCGGCTCGCTTTCCTTACCTCTCTGGAAGTGGCCAGCATCTCCAGCTCGCTGTCATCAAGTCCTATTGAGATCTTGCCATCTATGATGGCGATTGTGGCAGGAACGGCGCCTTCGTCGCGGACAATCCTCTCCACTTCTCTGGCAGTCTCCACATTATGAGGATACGCCATTCCGTGGGCAATGATGGTAGACTCGAGAGCTACAACAGGCATATTCTCCAGCAGAGCTTTCTCTACTTCACGATGAATGACAAGGGATGGTAACGATGAAGCGCTCATTGTCCGTAGTACTCCTTCTGTTTATACTCAAGCAGCTCTGGTGTAAGATCTGAACAGACAGATTCATGCACGCCTATTGCCAGAAGCGCTGCAGCATTACCATAAGTCAGAGCTTTTTCCATTGGAAGCCCTTTCAGGATAGCCCATATCGCTGCTGAGACAAAGGCATCGCCTGCGCCGTTCACATCTCTTACAGAGACAGTTCTCGACGGGAGATGCTGATATCCATCTCTGTTAACCCAGGCTACGCCTTCTGCTCCCATCGTGACGAAAACGTGCTCTACACCCTCTTCAACGAGATCCCTGGCTGCCTCATATAGATCCTGAACTGTGTCTAGAGAAGCTCCTGCAAGCTCCTGAAGCTCTTCGATATTTGGCGACAGATAGGTGATGTCTGACAATGCAGGGAGGAGTCTTCCGCATTTGTCAACCGCGGTAGGCTCGACCCAGAAGGGGATCATATCTTTTCTGCAGATCGTTGATAGATAAACCAGCGTCTCTGAAGGGATGTTTGTATCCGCTACAATAAATGAAGCATCTGCTAGAGCCGGCTCGAAGTCTGAAAGGAAGGCTGGTGTGAGCCTGTCAAAGATGGACATTGCCGAGATCCCAACGTAGAGATCTCCACTGTTATCCATTACCGCCTGATATACTGCAGTGTGTCCATCATCTACCATCCGAACCAGAGAGGTATCGACACGGGCAGCTTTGCACGCTTCTCGGATATAGGACCCATCAGCATCATCACCAGTAAGAGTAATAAGTATATGAGAAAGCTTGAGCTTTGAAAGGTTAAGGGATATATTCAGCGCTACCCCGCCTGTTGTCCTCTCCACTACGCCGATATTCGACGTACCGTGCAGAAGATTCCCCAGGGGCCTCGCTTTCATATCTACTGATGCACCGCCAACAACCACTGGTCGCTTCATAGGTCAAAGTATAGCAGAATTCAGAGATGTTCACAAGAGTGGCCCTGTATAATGTCGGAACACTCACTATGACACTGCTGGGACTGATCTCTTGACAGCAATATTCGCTCTTTGCACTGAAGTTTCTGCTGAATCGTTGCTCCAGATTACTGCAGGGATCGGCATGTGTGCTCTTTCAGCCTCACTGACACATCTGCGAACAGAAGGAATAATAAATTAGCAGAAAGAAATGTGTTACAAGATGACTGATGAGAGTATGATATACTCACCGTGCCCGTATCACAAAGTTGACAGGAAAGGCGGAACACAATGAAACAGATTGACAGTAGCTTCATCAGAATGGCAGTATTTGCCATAATCGGGATCCTGGCGACAGTAATCTGCGGATGCGGAAGCAGCGGGTGGGAAGACAACTATGGACGCGACAGCAGCGACAGCACATCCGTTTCTCTGTATTCAGTCTCAGGTACAATAACAGACACAGGCACTCACGCACCGGTCTCAGGCGCCACCTGCAGATTACAGAGTGAATCAGGAGAGGATAGATATTCCCAGGTCACTGAAACAGATTCATCGGGAAGCTACTCTTTTTCAGGCGCTCCTGCCGGTAACTATGTCCTGATCATATCTGCTGTCAACTATGTGACATTGAATGCGCATTTTGAATTGAACGTGAATGCTGTGAATCTGAGTCCGGCTATTCCGAGCATCAGCCGCTGGAATACCGATATAGGAGACACTAATCACCCTTATGACACAGCCTCCGGTTATCTTGTAATCAGAGTAATGAACAGCATGGGAGTCGGCATTGAAGGCGCGGCAGTATCATGTAACCCTGCAGCATACTCTGCATTGGGCTATGTAAGTGCCACCACCGGCACTCCTGACTGGACTGCAACATCAACATCCACTGCAGGAGTGGCCTTCTTCTACAAAGTAACGCCTGGCCAGTCATACACCGTAACTTCAGCGCTGAGCGGTTATTACTTTGCCCCCCTGACTGGCGTCACTGTAATAGCAGGACAGATATCGAGCTACAACGTGTTCAACAAATAGTGACAGACTCGAATATTAACATTTTGTCAACATTAATAAATTGCCTGCAATTTTCTGAGAAATTGCAGGCAATTTGTTAATATTCGAGTCTGTCCCCAATTAATGCTGAGGGCCTTCACTCATTCCCGCCGCTTCCTGTCCCGGCATCTCCTGCCCAGGCGTTATATTCCCTGCTCTGTCTTCTTCCCCTGCAGGCTCAGCTTTTCCTGGAACCGCTTCGCCATCCTTTTCGTCAGGGGCGCCGGGCTTCTTTCTGTCATCTTCCTTGTCTGTCTTCTTTGTATCGGGCTGGTGCGTGACAGGCTGCGCAACCTGATCCATCGTCTGACCCTTTGTCAGATTGGTTGCCGCATTGCTGAAATCGTTGACGAGGGCATTCCCCTGCTTCGGTTTGTTGCCTTGAGTCTGACGTCTCAGCAGCTCTGTCATGTTGTCGAAGTTCATATCAGGCCGCTGCTTCAGCGTGTTGCATGCGCTCTTGAATATGGATGCTCTTGAATCCAGAGCTGCCGGATCCTTTCCCTTAGTCATGTTCTGCATTGAGCCGAGGAAACCGGTCACGTTGTCAACAGAGATGTCCTGCCTTGTGGTCATCAGATCTGCCGCGTCTTTGAAGGACTGGCTGATTCTGGTTGCAGAGTTGGAATCCTTCGGATCACCCATTGTCTTTGTGACTGCCCCTGCAAGCTTCACAACCTGTTCACCGTTGAGATCTCTCCTTGTGCAGAGGAGCTCAACTGCTGTCTCAAACATCTCAAGCTTTGCTCCGGCTGCCGAAGCGCTCTTGTCACCCTTGGGGGCTATCGAGTCGAGCTGCTCAGAGATACCGGTGAACATCTTGCCTGCTTCTTCAGGCTTCATGTCAGTTCTGGTCTTCAAAAGCTTCATCGCCATGGTGAAGGCTTTCTTGGCCATCTGCGGATTGCCCAGCGCCTTGGTGAGCTGCGCCTTGAGGTCTGTCAGCTCCTTGGGCTTGATATCGTTTCTCTCTTCCATCAGCTCTTTAGTCTCGTCATCTTTGACTGATTTATCTATCGTGACTTTCCCGTCCTGTGATCTCGTGACAAGATCCGAAACCTGCAGATCGCTGTTCTTGATAAGCATTTTGATAAGCTGAGCAAAGCCGGCCGAATCGTTCCTGAGCGGGAGAAGCTCACTGAGCTTCACATCGCTTCTCTTGTTCAGAAGCTCTCTCACCGCATCGGCCTGATCGCCGAAGTACTTCTTCAGCTCATCATCAGTGATTTCTCCCTGCTTGGCATCCAGCTCAGCTCCCTGCTGGGCGTCCTGCACATTCTGTGCAAGCTGCTGATTAACCATGGCCTGATCGACGTTCTGCCCCTGAGCGGCACCAGTCGGCCCCTGCTGAGTCTGAAGAATATCCATCCACTTCTCTTCGCGTTGATCGAGGCCCTGTTTCGCCTGCATCATATTGAACGGTGCCCCTGGCTTCTGCGCCTGCTGAGGTGCCAATGCCTGCTCCTGAGAGTTCACACCTACAATCGAGTTGAACTGTGATTGATACATTTCGTAAATATTGGCAAGGTTTTTCTGCCTGCCAATGCCCTGGATAATGAGATCTCCTCCGTCCTGCTGGCCTGCCATGTAATATCAGCCCCCTTCACTTCATTATTTTATTGTATATCATATCACGACAAAGGATGCAATAGTAAAGTAATAATTAAAGACCAATGTGAAATTATGCCGTATTCAGCAATTCTGATAATGACTTGATTATCAGCGATTATATTGCAGCCGGGGTCCAGAATTACAGGGCTCCTGAGCCTTCACATTCATTGAATCAATGAATGATATGTGATATGATATATCCGGCACGGCACGCGCATGCAGTAATTCCGTCAGACTCTTCAGCGACTGCCAGACTTCGGTCATGACAGACTGTCTGTTAAACACAATCACATACAGGCTCGCCGGGCATCACAGATTGACAGAATCAATAACGCACAGAATAGAGAGGAGAGGTGCATTTCATTATGAGAGCAGACGAAATTCACAGATCACTGACAGGGCATTTTGACATTGATTCTCTTGACAGTAATGCGCTGGAAAGACTCAGAGAGATACTCACCGCTTCCGGGTACAGTGAGCCGGCTATTTACAAAGCGCTGGACATCCCTTACTTCTCCATGCTGACTCTTTATGCCCTGCCTGTCTTTCTCCACTTCAGGCTGAATGAGGATACTCCTTTCAACAGACTGGTGAAGCTTTTTCTGATGTCACAGTCATTCAAAAAGAAGGATCTGCTTTGCGGCCTTTTCACTGAAAAGGATATCAATGACCTCAAAGCAATGAGAATTCTCAGCGAAAAAGATGACAGAGTCTCATCAATGATCGATATCCATCCCTGTATGGGCACATTTATTGCAACTGATCACCGCTTCACAGATCGTAAATCAACAAGAGCGGTAATGTATCTCAGCGAAGACAGCTATACACTGGCCCGAGGAACCATACGCAAGCCTGTGAGGCGCACTCTGGACCTCTGTACAGGATCTGGCGTGCAGGCCATCATTGCAGCAAAGCATTCAGAAGAAGTTATTGGAGTCGACATCAATCCCCGTGCCATAAATTTTGCTGAATTCAACAGGATATTCAATGGAGCTTCAAACGCCCGCTTCCTCAGGGGAGATCTGTTTACTCCAGTGGAAGGGGAGCTTTTTGATCTCATTGTAGCGAATCCACCATTTGTCCCGCGTCCAGCCAATAAGAAAAAGCTCTTTTTCCGCGACGGCGGTTATTCAGGCGAAGCTGTCCTCGATCAGATCCTGATGAATGCTCCCCGCTTCCTGACTGAAAAGGGAAGTTGTCAGATATTCACTGAAGTGCTGCAGAGAAATAATCAGAGCTATATCGAAAAACTCTCCGGAGCTCTCGGAGATAAGCCTTTTGATATTCTGGTGCTGGCAGGCAACCACGTCCCGTCAGAGATGTACGCTATCGGCCACCTCAAATACACAAGAGAATATGATGACTTCACAAGTGAGCTTGTAGAATGGCTCAGGTGCCTCTATGACAACGGCATCACCCAGATAGCCGAGGGCCTTATCACCATATCACCAACAGAGGAAGGCACCTCGCCGGCACACTCAATTATAAAGTACAGAATCCCCAACACGATATTTGGCGACAGAGTGAAGCAATACCTGGCATCTCTGAAAGCATCTGCAAAAGAGACAGACATTTCCACCCTCATCCCTGTACTCAATGATGAGGTGAACTGTATCTGGAAAGGCCGCTCTCCTGAGGGTAAAGAAACTCACGCCGTGGAGTTTTCAAAAAACGGGATGCCAATAGAAGAGCCTATCTCACCGGAAGAAGTGAGGATCCTCGAGATCTGTGATGGAGAGAGGACTGCAGAGAAAGTCGCCGGTATTTCCTTATCAGCCAGAGTGGAGAATTCCATGCAGAGCTGCATGGAACACCTGAAAAATCTCGCCAGGAAACAGATTATCCAGTTCTGTGAGCGCTCTCATCACGCGAACAGAATCATGAAAGTAATTGCACCGCTCCTGTTCTGGGCTTCAGAAGACATCATCGAGATCATATCATTTCTGGAGCTCTCGATAATTCAGCTCTGAAAGACTCGCATTAATAGCCTGTGCAATACTGGAAATGCATCGGGTCGTCGGGAAGTTGATAAAAGCCGTGCTTTTTAAATATGGCAGCGATTTGGCGCTGATCATCTGTCAGCTGCTCCCCATCGGATTGGGACCTGCATTGACATCAAAAGCGATCCCCCAGGCGTGTGTGCTCTGCCAGAAAATATCCCGACCAGACTCCTTTTTACAGAGAAGGGATGTTATCGCAGCAGAAGAACAATATTCATATGAGTAATCATTCACAGGAGCAACTCTTCGAGGAAGCCCTCGCTCTCAAGAAGGAACGGCGCTATAGAGAAGCCCTGCCACTTTACGAGGAGCTTCTTCGCGATGGATTCAGAAGCGCCTTCTTCCTCTCTTCAGCAGCACACCTTCACTACCTGTTGAAAGAAAATGAGAAGGCCCTGGAGCTCGTGGAGAGCTCGCTCCGCCTGAGAAAGGATGAGCCTTTCACTGTAAGCCTGAAAGGCAAGATCCTCTTCCGCCTTGGATATAATGACGAAGCCCTGGCTATCTTCAGAGAGCTCTCTTTAAGCTCATTGTCACCAGGGTCAGCCAGAGATATAATCACTTTTCTGTCCAGAAATGGCGCTTCCGCTGAAGCCGCCGCCTGCCTGGAGAGACTCATTGAAGTGAATCCGACCCTGAAGGAGCTCCGCCTGCTGATGGACGAAGCTGGAAACACTGTACACGGCGCCGCTCCGGAGAAGAACGTGCAAATTAAAGACACTGGCGACAGCGATCTGTACGCCAGGCAGATTGAAACAAGGGTTCGCGATCTCGAGCCTGATGAGGCCATCGAGGAGCTTTCCACGCTTCTTTCCATCCCATCGCGCCGTGAGAACAGGCGTCTGCTCAGCCTGCTTGCAAAGATGCTCTACGGAGCGAAACGCTACACAGAGGCATACAAAGTTTACGAGGAGCTGTGGAAAAAAGACCCCCTCGACAGGTTCGCCCTGAGCCAGATGGCCTTTTCACTCGTCCATACCGGTGATTACCAGCGTGCAATCCCCCTTCTGGAGGAGATATTCACTGCAGAGCCTGAGAATATGTATGTGAGAAGTGCCCTCATGAAGGCTTACAGGGTTACGCTCACAGGGGAGCAGGGTGCCATCTTCTTCAAGGGCATCGTGGCAAGCCACCCGTCACTCCGCTATCTCTGGAGTGACATAAGGAAGCTCCTGGCATTTCCGAGGCCGGCAGCGTCTTCAGGGGGGGCTGAAGCTCCGGATGCTGCTGGAAAATCGAAGCATTCAAGGTCACAGAAGACTCCGGCAGACGCAGGCGAGTTGAATCCTAAAAGGCATTCAAGCAAGAAGCACCCTCAGACAATATCTGACGATGAATGCCCTTTCGACCTCGTAGAAAAAGCTGGCGATGAAAAGATATCGCCCTCTCTGTCAGTTAAAAAGCCCACCGGGAAGAAGAAAGAGAACAAGAGCATATGAGCACAGGTAAAATTGAAGAAAAACCATATCACACCGTAGGCGACCTAATCGAAGTACCGCCCATAAGAACGGTAATACAGCTCCTCGATGCCCGTTCGGAGAACCGAAGCGTTACCAGAGAGATTGCCGAAACCTTTGTCATCACAGATGAGATCGAGAAATACCTGAGACAGTTCATGGAAGCTCTCGCCCTTCCAGATGGGGCAGGCGCCTTTCTGAAAGGCCATTACGGCTCAGGGAAGAGTCATTTCCTGTCATTTCTTACAATGCTTGTAGAAGGGAGTGCAGAGCAGATTACCCTCACAGGGCCTCTGCAGAAAGCAAAGGAGAATCTCTCAGGAAAACGATTCTTCACCGTCCTGATCCCGCTCTTCCTTTTCAATGCCAGGGAGAGCCTCGATGAAATCATACTTGTCACATGCCAGAAAGCCCTCTCCTCGGCGCTGAATAAAACAGTCAATCTCTCAAACAGCACAAAGCTGCTTGAGTCGTTCAACACCTATATCCTTCCGAAAGAATCAGCCTTTCTGAAAAGTCTCTCCCTCTCGGAGGAGTCCTGGCACTCTCTCTGCGTCAATTCGCCCGGAGGAGCGGCTGAAAAGGCGCTCGAATTCCTGCAGAACCTTCCCTCAAATCCGTTGAGCCTCCATTTTGACCGCCGTGAGGCATTCGGCGCAATCAGAAATCTTCTCCGCTCCAACGGTTATACCGGCCTGGTTCTGATAATCGACGAGCTTTCTGAGTTTCTGAGAGCAAAGCCTTCGGCAAGAGAATTCAATGAAGACATCCGCTCCCTTCAGTTCCTCGGCGAATGGAGCGCTCACGAGCCTCTCTGGGTCATCTGCTCCCTTCAGGAGCAGATTGAAGACGTGGGATTCATAGAACAGGATATCTACAAGCGGATCAAGGACCGCTACAAGTTCCGATTCACCCTCTCGACAAAACACATCGAGAGTCTCATCGAGAAGCGCGTACTGATCAAACGGGAAGGCAGCCGCGCAATCATAGACAGCATCTACCGGAATCTCCTGGGCTCATTCCCCTACCTCACCATCACGGCAGACAACTTTTTCAGAATATATCCTCTCCATCCATCGACACTCTGCATGCTTGAGCACCTGATGAGCCTCTTCTCGCAGCATCGTGGAATTGTTGATTTTCTCAGAATCTCCGTGGGTGGAGATCCTGATCGGTCGATCCCGTCGATTCTTACAGAAAAGTGTGACAGGCTTCTCACGTGTGATGCCATATTCGACCATTTCCAGGACAAGATAATAGAGACTGCAGAAATTGCACCTTATTACCACGTGGCGTACTGTTCGCTCCACGAAGACATTGAGCGCATCTTCCACAAGGAGATGGACAGAAAAATCGCCCTCAAGATGGTGAAGATAATGATCCTCACCGAGCTTTCGCCGCTGGAGAAGCGAAAGACTGCAGGAGAGCTTGCCGATCTGGCAGTGGAGAGGGTGAGCTCTCTCGATGCCTCGGTAAACTATGACTATGTCCGGGAGCTGATCCTGGATCGGCTCGTAAAGGAATCGGGATACGTAGGGAAGGCAGAGACTCCGGAAGACAGACAGCCCTGCTATTTCATCGATCTTACCGCTAACGTGACAACTCTGGTGCAGAAAAGAACCAGGGATATTCTGAGAACCGTCGAGATAGACAGCGCCGCATGGCGTGAGCTTCTCAAAACCATGAACGCCGTCTATCTGCCTTTCAAAGAGCACCTGGAGGGGAAGAGCGGCCACTCACGGATCTATACAAAGTGGGATTACACACCCAGGGAAGGATGGCTCGTACTCTGCGATCTGACCGATGTGATGCCTGGTGAGCTTGAGCACCTTGAAAGCACTCTGCTCAGATCCGAGCAGGATTTTATTATGCTCATGGGTTTTCCCGGTAACACCGAAGCACAGTGGCGGCATCTCAAAGATCTCTTTACATATGTGAAAAACTCGCCTCATGCAGGAGCCATCACAGGCTGGATTCCAGCCCGGCTGGATGATCGCGAACTTGAAGCGCTGACCGTCACGTATGCTCATTACCTTCTTCAATGCCGTGTTACAGATCAACCTGAAGACAGGGATGTGGCAGCTTACCTGGATGAGCTGCTTGAAAAAGAGAAGGCGTATCTCAGGGAGATCATAACAAAGATCTACTTTGGGGGTAGTTTCCTCACTGCCGCCGGAGAGATCCTCTCCTCGCCGAAGGAGCTCGAGCTGCTCCCCTTCCCCAGACTGGTCGCGCGGATCATCGCGCCTGCCCTGGATATGATCTACCCCCGTCACAGGGAGATAAGACCATTTTCAGACGGATTCAATCAGGCAACGCTTGAAAAAGCAGCGAGCCTTCTCTTCCAGAGCTCCAGACTCCCTGTCAAGGAGGCTGAGAACAAGGGAATCCTGGCCGTTGTTGAATCAGCTGTCATACCTCTTGGCCTGGTGAGGCGTACCCAGAACAGCTTTCAGATTACGGCAGATCCTTCAAAGACTCCTTTTCTCGCGGAGATCCTGCAGTATCTGATATCCGGAAGGCCTGTCCCCCTCGACGATATCTATATGAAGATGAGGAAAGGCCCTTTCGGGGTGATCAGGGCACTTTTCAACACTGCTGTTGCTTTCCTCATCCATACAGGGCTGCTAACTCCATACAACGGACTTATGATCGCCTCCTCTCCCTCGCTCAAGAAGCTGTTTACCTTCGAAATCAATGCCGTAGGGGAAGGAAAGCTCATCGAAAGGGAGCTCATGGACTATCTTGGCGCGGCATCCTTCATCTGGGGGAATGATGTGGAAACGTCGCCATTCACAATGGCGATTCAGCGTAGTCTCTGGGAAAAAGCCGCTTCAGGGCTCAAGGCAATCTCCGAAAAAGTGAAGCGGCTCAGGGAAGCCCTGACTCGCATTAAAAGCTACAGCGTGGCATCTCTTCTCCCCCTTGAGGAACTGGAATCATGCGCTTCAGGTGTTGAGGACTTTCTTACCGTCATCCCTCTGAACGCAGATTCAAAACACGGCATCGAGCGCATCCTGGGGGAGCTCAGTGATAGACCTGAGCTGCCGGAAGCGTGCACGAAGATTGAAAAACACCTTGCATTTCTCTCAGGCGACTTCGAATTTTTTCAGCGCCTGCACGGCTATCTCTCCAATCCAATGCTCGTAATTCCAGTTGAAGCATCCTTCTCGAAGCTCGCCGATAAGAAAGCCCAGTGCCTGCGGAAGCTCTCCAATGCCGGAGAAGCAGTCACCCACGGCGAGGCTGCAGAGCTGTTCTCCGAAATCCATCTCTTCATCAGAGAATATCAGGATCAATACGCAGACGCACACGATGAATATTACAGGCACCCTCATTTCAAAGACTGGAAGGACCTCCGGGACTCGAGAGAGTTCGCCGTGCTGAGAAGGCTGTCACGACTTTACGGCCTCGAAGTGACACACGACATCATAAAGATTCAGGGGCTCATCGACAGGCTTCCAAGACATTGTGCAAAATCAGTGCGGGAGGAACTCGCCCTGGCTGTCCGTTGCTCCTGCGGATACAGACTGGGCGACACGCTCAGGGAAACACATCCGGATTCGCTTAAAGCCCTTATATCCGAAGGGATCGAGGAATACTGCATCCAACTTTCTGAAGCTCCACAGAAAGAGAAGATCGAGCTTTATGCAGCCGGCCTTAGGGATGCAGGGAGAAGAGATCAGGCATCCCTGCTGGGCAAGATGCTGTCTCCTGCTCCTGTGTCATTGAAAGAAGCTCTTACGCTCTTTTCAGAGGATACTGTTGACATGATCTACCGCGCTCTGTTTACAAGGATTAATGTCGTGGAGCGGGACATTGACAGACTCTATGATGACCTGAAAGGGAGGCGCTTTACTCCAGCCCGGCTGCGGGAGCGCCTGGAGCACTGGCTCGATCCCACAGGCCTTTCACACGGAAGCGGTGAAGAGACATATATTCATATCGTATCGCCGAAAAGTGACGATCAATTCTCCCTCTGGGAAGGTTACGAAAAGGCCCTGGGGATAGTGAGGGAGGAGGGGCGCCGGTTCCTCCCGGCCTTCTATTCAGCCTGTTTTCTTCACCGGCAGGGCCGGGCCGTCGATTCGGCCTTCCTGGCCACCCGCTTCAGGATAGACAGGGGGCGGCTTGATATGATAGAAAGGATCGGGCAGGAAGCGCTCGAAGTGCAGAAACGATATGAAGACGTTCTGCGCGCCGAGAAGGTGCTCATCGAGGAGGGAGAAGCTGATGAATTTCAGATGGAAACAGGCGTGGACACCTGCGACAGCGCAGAGCTCATGCACTTCCTCAGCAGGGACAGGGCATTCCCCTTCACGACGCGCAGAGCTGCTGAGCGGCTCCTCTCCTTCTATGACTCACTTGACGATGCTTCATCGATTGTATCCGCTCTCACCAGCCTGGGAAAAGGCTGCGATCTCCAGCAGGGATGTGGAGTCGAGGCTTCATTTCTCGCAGCCTTCCTCAGGTTGAAGGGGAATATTCTCGAGAGCCAGTCTGCGGGCCGCCCTGATCTACTCAACGAGTATACAGCAGTGATTTCTCCAATGGCATATAACCTTGAGCTGCTCCGCTCAAGCCAGTTCAAGTGTGAGCTGCTCGCTGAAAGCTCCTTCCGCACCATCGAGCGCTCTGTGAGGCAGCTCCAGAAAGAATACAAAGAGCAGTTCCATGGGTGGGTGAGCAGCGGAGCGGCACCATCGGTGAAGGATTTCAGCAGAGATGTCTTCACTCCTCTTCGCCGCCTCGACCGCGGCATCCCGGCCTTCATCATCATCGTTGACGGGATGCGCCTGGACCTGTGGCAGTTTCTGGAGCCCCTCTTCAGCGAGATACTGCCCTCACATCGAAAGAAGGAGCAATGTCTCGTGGCAGCAGTGCCTACCGACACTGCCACAAACCGCCCTTACCTTATGGGCGTCCCTGCCGATGCCTGTGAAGGCATCCTGGAAGGCGAAGCATTTACGCTGGTCAAAGCTTCGGAGCATGCAGTGAAGCGCGGCACGATCGACGAGCTGATAAGAAGCGACGTGCCTCTCAAGGTACTTCACTTCAACTTCGTGGACGACCGAATCCATCACAGCACCACCCCTCTACCTGAGCTCTACGAAGGCCTCCGCTCCGAATTCCTCGGCAGCGCGGCGCCGCACCTCAGGAAGATCCCTGAGAAGAGTCTCGTGTGCGTCGTATCGGATCACGGATTCGAATATGCCCACGGAAAAAAGCGCCCTTACAGCCACGGCGGAGATTCGCCCCAGGAGATGGTCGTGCCGTGTGCGTCGTTCGTGCCGGGAGAGTAATGCCTGTGCCATCCGCTCCCTGCTCTGCCTGCGCAGCGCAGCAGCCGGTCTGAATGATCCTCATTTGAACACCACTTCAACCACGATAACTCTGTCAAACAGCCTGACTGTTCTTTACCGTCAGACCAGTTCGTGCGTAAAGATCTCCTTCTTTTCCGCAAGCGTATCTGCCAGCTCCAGAACCCTCCTGTGATGAGTGAAAACCAATATCTGGGTAAGAGCTGCCAGTTCTGTAAGGACTTCAAGACAGACCTTTGTTCGATTGTCGTCAAAGCCTGTCAGGATGTCGTCAACCACAAAGGGCATGGGTTCTCCCTTGCCAAGATGCTGTTCCAGAGTGGCAAGACGAAGAGACAGGTAGAGCTGATCCCGGGTTCCATCACTCATACCGTCAACTGAAACCTCCAGATCGTCCGGACGGACTCCAAGCAGGATCGGTCTGCTGTTCTCGTCCAGCTCATCTCTGAGATTCGCATAGGATCCAAGGGTGAGTCTGGAAAAGATCTCACCAGCCCTCGCAAGCACCGGTGCCTGATTTTTCTTTCGATAGTCTTCGATTCTCTGTTCAAGAATGAGCGCAGCGATCTGCAGCCGAAGGTACTGCTCGGCACCGGAAAGCATGGCAGCGAGATATTGCTCAGCCTCCTCTGAGGCTTCTGCAGCTGCGTCACTGCCGTCTCTGGAATCTATCTCATTCTGAAGGGTCTGCCGCTGGTCGCGTAATGCATCCCGATCTGCATGCAGCACTTTCAGTTCGGAGGAGACTCTTTCAAGCTCACCCTCGATTGAATCAATATCCGCCTCGCCGGCCTCTGACTCCAGCTCCTGAATGCTCAAACCATCTCCATTGCGGGTGAGCTCCTGTTCGAGCATTTCAATCTTCTGCTGCATCTCACGCATTTTACGTGAGCTTTCACCGGCTGATTTCAGTTCTTCATAAGTCTCAACACCTGCCTGCTCCCTCAACGCACCAAGCTGCTCTTCTGCTGCTCGAATCGTTATGCCGATGTTCTGGATTTCTTCCCTGATTTCTATTTCCTGTTTTTCTATCTTTCTGAGGCTTGCCCGTGCCTCTCTCGCCTTATTCAGGTCGCTATTCAGCTGTGCTGCAATTGCGCCCGCTTCATGGCCATCTCTTTTGTATCCGATACTGTCAGCGAACTTGAACACCTTATCTTCAAATCTCTTTATAACCTGGTCTATTCCGTAAATTCGTCTGCTCAGCTCTTCTGATCTGTCGAACTTCTCAAAAAACATCACCAGCTTATCGAATGTCTCAGTCGCCTGTTCCGGGTGTGCATCAGGCTTCAATCCCAGACCTGCGATTGCCTGGCCCCATTCCTGTATCCATATTTCCTGATCTTTCTCGATTGATTCGAGCTTTTCACGGGTTCTTCTTATGCCAGTTTCTGTTTCGCCCAGCAGATGCTCTAACTGGAGCTTCCGATTGAGAGTAGATTCTTCCTGCAGAATCCGCTGCTCACACAGATTTATCATGGCTTCAAGGCTCATATCCCTGAGGTCTGTTGAATCATCGAATCTGCGTATCTGAAGTGTAACCGCCTGCTTCAGAGCTCCGTAATATTCGGTAGATTTCTTCAAATCACCGGAAGCAGCATCTGCTGACCTGGCAGTCCCGAGAAGCCTGCCTACCTTCGGAAGCCATTGTTTCATCTCTCTTGGAGTCCCAGGCTCTATTCCCGATTTCTCCCATAGAGCATTCCATACTTTTTGACGGGCCTCCCGATCCTCATTCGCGTTTCTTATTTCTTCTGCTATATCATAGAGGCGCGACTTCAGGCTTTCCATCCCTGCCTCGATATCCGCCCGCTTCACAACCTGGTCTGCTGCTGACCGCATTCGATCTGATACGTTATCTGCTGCACATACCTTCTGCTCATAGTATGTCGGAAGATCGCAATCAGTCGCAAAGTCTGCGATATCTTTTTCTACATCGATTTTTTCGATATACTTTCGTTTTATAAGGTTCCATCCGGTGTTCCGTTCCGTTCTAACTGCTTCAAGCCCTGATATTGTCGGCACATCGCTTGTCAGAAGCAGTGCTTTCAGTTCCTGCTCCGCCTGCTTCTGATCTTCTTCGAGACACTTCCGGCTTCGCTTATAATCCCTGATATTTTCATCCAGATCGTCAAACAGACGTTCATAACGGTCCAGTGTTTCTGACTCAGGCATCGCAATTTTTGAAAGCTCTTCTATCGTTCCTGTGAATCGGCCGAGCCTTGAAAGCTCACTATCACATGCCGCATTCTCCTCCGAAGCGCGTTTCTGTAAATCTGCCAATCGCTGCTCCAGATCACCGGCCCTGCGGGCGGCTGCAACCGAAGCCTTCAGCTCACTCAAGTCCAGATTCGATTGAGCCTGTTCTTCCAGCTCTTTCCTGTGCTTCTCCTGTCTGTCTTCATCACCGCGCAGTGCAGCCTTTACATTTTCCTTGTTCTCGCTGAGACGGATGTACTTCTGAGCCAGACCAGATATCATCTTCTTTTTGTTGGTCAATGGTCGCAGTATCTCTGCATCATCAATATCGATATCTGAACGGACACATTTCAGCAGCTGCTCTGCTTCGTTGCGAAGCATGCTCCTTTTTCCATCCTGCACAGGACGATCTGCAACTGTTTTTTCAACAGCTCCCAATCCTCTGTATATGTCCAGAATGGCCTCTTCATTATCCAGCAGCTCGTCACGGACAATCAGTGTCTCGGCTTCTTCCTTGAGCAGAGACAGCCTGGTTTCGGCTCTTTCTCTGGCTTCAGCAGCATTGCGCAGAGTGTCTGAAGCCTTTCTGCGCTTTTCATCAAAGTCTTCCGGAAGAATCAGAACATCTCCTGATTCAGCAATTCGCGCCATAACCGCACGACGTTCAGCCAATGCGACCTTTACCCGGTTGAGGCGATCCAGGCGGCTTTTCTCTCTGCTGTTCCTGTTAATATTCTGTTCAACCTTTTGAATTGCGGAAAGTATATCTTCAAGCTCCTGGTGTAGTTTTTTCCATTCTGCAACAGGAAGACTCGATTCTCTGATTCGCTTCTGCGCTTCTCTGAAACCTGATATCGCCTGGTTCACATACTGTCTCGAACCTCGAGGCTTGAAAAGCTCTTCAGCGCCATTCTGCAACTCGGACAGTATTCTGCGAAGACCTGCAGTGCCAACCGCAGCGCTGAAGAGTGCCTGACCGAGGTCGCCGGACTGGTTCAGCAGCTCCCTGCCACCAGCTACAAGTCCGTCGTGATCTATTCCATACAGTTTCGTGAATAGATTCTCATCAATACCTCCAGGTAAATACGGCGATAAAACCGAGTCATCCAGGAAAGCATCGGTACCGGGTTTTAACAGTGTTCCTCTCGTGCCTTTCCTCCGCACGAATTCTATGTATTCGCCGCCTGAAAGCCTTAGCTTCCCGCCGATTCGGAGCTGGGGACCCAGATGCAGGTAATTGTCGTTCGTACGGGAAGGAATTCCAAACAGCCAGGCGATGAGTGCTCTCAGTAAGGTGCTTTTACCCGCTTCATTGTCTCCATAAATCAAATGCAGCCCCTGGTTTCCCGGAGACAGATCCAGTGATTTGCCGGTGAAGGGACCGTATGCAGTAAGATCAATGCGGTCGATCCTCATCTGATACCTCCCCCTTTCAATAACCTTCCAACCAGAATATGCTTGGCTTCTTCAACCAGGCGTTCAATTGCCGCAGTTTCATCGATGTTCAGAACTGAGTCATTGCTGAAAGCTTCTAAAGGAATTTTCTGCCTGAGATCGGCAATCACATCGTTGAGGCCTTTGATTTCATCTGGATTATCCGGTGTCGCCAGTATATCATTGAGCAGCTTTCTGAATGGGCTGCCGTCAGACAGGGCAGATTCCAGCTCGAATCTTCCGACTGCCGCATTTTCCACTTTCTCTATCCATAAATCATTGACTGAAATCTCTGCGGCAAGCGCTTTAATCTGCTGCTCAAGTCGTTCCGGGTAAGCTGCCAGCTCATCTGACAACGATGTCGCCCCTTCAAAGCGGATGCGTATCGCCATAGGCCTTCCGTCTGCAGATTTCTTTTCATTTTCAATGGATTTCCGTATACGTTCAAGTACCTCCCGCATTTCAGCCGCATCTGTCAGATCCACTCTGCACTCTGCCCATCGCAAAACATCCAGCGGGCACTTATCTACTGTAACCACGGCACCGTCTTCAACTGTTACGAGCACACATCCCCTGGCGCCGGTCTCCCGAATATGACGGCCCTGAATACAGCCCGGAAATACGATCCATGGGTCTCCGGATACAAATTCCTGCCTGTGAATGTGCCCTAACGCCCAATACTGGTAGCACTTTGAGCGCAAATCATCAACTGAGCAGGGGGCATATACTGCATGGCCTTCCCGGCCATCCAGGCTTGTATGTAAAAGTCCAATATTGAAAAATCCTTTTACAGCGATGGGGAACCCTGTTGTCAGGTTTTCATCAACGTGCTGCGTTCCAAAGCTCAACCCATGAATCGCAACCGCCAGATTATCAAGCGTTATTGTTTCTACCTTCCGAGAAGAGAAAACTGTCATATTTGCAGGCCTGTTCAGAGCTTTTGTTATTCGACTGGCAGCATCGTGGTTTCCCGCAACAGAAAAAACCGATATGCCGTGCTGACCCAGTCTGCCTATCTGCTGACTCAGGAATATACCGGTGCTGTAATCCTTCCAATCACCGTCATAAAGATCACCTGCCAGCAGAACGAAAGCTACCTTCTCTTCAATGGCCAGGTCTACAAGGTTCTCCAGGGCTCTTCGGCAGGCGTTCCGTATGGAATCCACCGGTGCGGATTCATAGCGGTTCAGGCCGCGCAACGGGCTATCCAGATGTACATCAGCTGCGTGAATAAACTTGAACATTGTCACCTCTCAGTCTGGGACTTCAACAGAAATGCTGCCTGCCCCCCTGTGGTGGTAATGACAGCTTTTGTCTGTCTTCTTCAAGGGAGAATGACAGCAGTAATTGGAGGGTAATAGTGGAATGACGTACACGTTCATTCTACCGAACCCCATATATCCGATATTTCGTTGAAATGTGAAATAAACCCTCCATCGGGCTTCCGACCTCACTTCACAGTGCTCTCACGCTTATGTCTATCCTGAATGTAACAGCGGGACAGGAATACGAGTGTCAACTCCAGCCGAATAGAAAAGCGATTGCACTTTGTCCCACCTGCCGGACTCCGTGCCAACGAAGCTCAAAGGGCATTCGCAAAGGGGGCACACAAGAGGATCAACACCTGTAGAAATGGAATGACGGAACGGTGGAAGAATGGATCGGCTGTATTCCACTATTCTGATTATGAGCGAAGCGAACTTTGTTCATAATGTTGAAAGTCCCTCATACAGGAATCAGGAATATTGAATTTGTTACTGCTGCTGCCGGAGCATTATTCGTTTTCCTTACCCTCATCATCGTACATGTCTTTCACCACCATTGTCAGGCTCTCTAAAACACATCTACGATCACATCTCTATTATACCACTTTTATCTGAATAATCAATCATTCTCAGAGCACCGCACAGGCCCGGGCACAGGGGCCGGGCATGTCACTGCAGAGCTGCTTCTTTCAGCCCAATCTCCAGAAAAGCATCATAAAGCTGCCGAAAGCTCTCTTTCAGCTCTGCGTTTTCAGAAAGCAGCAGTGTGTGCGGAGGCTTTCCCTGCATATGCGTCTGCCGAGTCGCGAGTGTTACCATATCACCTTCTATTTCCAGCGTCACAACATTTTCTATCAGACTCTCCCATTTTTTAAGCTGACACAGGATTCTGCACTTATCGCTGTCTGCACTGTAGCTCCTGCAGATTTCAGGCCTGAACTGATAGATGGAGCAGTAACGAATGCCGTGTGAGCCTTCACTGAGGAAGACACACGGTGAAAAGCTCTTCTGCACATCCAGTCTGGCCCCGTCTTTCTTTGCAAGTATCCCGTCAGCGTCGTTCCACGAGAATATGGAGGGACAGGTATGAGAATAACGCATCTCTTCCATCGAAATGTTAAGATGCTCTGCAATTCTTTCGATATCATATGGGGAGATCTCCACCTTATAGATACGGCAGCATTCACCGCACATGAAGCAGAATGGGTCCGGATGCCAGAGTGCATCCAGCAGGGCTTTATCGCCGGACTGAACAAGTGTCTTCATGAAGCTGCGTACCATAGCAAGCACATTTTCGCAGCCACGATATGTAATATGAAGCTTAATGTCGGAATCCCTGCAGCTTATATGAAGAAAGGCAGAGTCAGAACCGAGACTGATCTTCGTGAGCAGAGGCGCTGATTCAGGGCAGGGAACGGCAGCTTCAGAGCAGGAAGCAGTATCCTCTTCATTGTGCGAAACTGAGACTTCGGCAGGCTGCGCTGCATCAGCTGCTTTGACAGTCAGATCAGCACCAGAGACTTCACCAGCAGGAACCGCATCAGCGCCTTCGCTGCCCGAATCCTCACAGCTCTCCAGAGAGATACTATTGTTAATGGTGTTGAGATAATCAGTGATCTCCTTTACTCTCTCCAGAAACATTGGTGTCTCACCGTGCCTGATATATTCATATCTGAGCTGCCTGAGCCTTATGTCAGCCTCCTTCCTGACCTGTTCTTCAGATTGAGCAGGAGACGGAGCCTCCACACCAGCGAAGAGCATACGCAGATCTTCGACTGCAGCCTTGATTGGCGAGCTGTCCAGCACACGTTCCAGGGAAATTTTCGACTTCCGCAGAAACAGCAAGGTATCGCCCTGAATATGAATCATCTCTAGATGGTAAATGAGCCTTCCAGTGTCTTTTTCACAGATTTCCATGATCGGTGAAAGGGAATAACAGCTATATGGTCGGACCGGATATACGGCGCAGAAGCAGCGCCCTGTGACGGTCCTGCGCAGGAAGATACATTGTCCATCCTTCTTTTTCAGGGCGCCATCGTGCTCATTCCACGTTGAAGTCTCATTGAGAAAATCGAGCGTATCCGCAGCGGCTTCCATCTCCAGATACTGCAGAATGAGCTGACGCTCCCTGGCCGTTACCTTGACTTGCCTGCCTGTGCAGCAATTGCCGCAGTTACCGCAGAGATCAGGAAAAAGCTCATCTCTGTAATACTCCACAAGAGCCTTTACAATCTTCCTTATCGATGCGCGGATCAGCGAGTGCTCTGCATAGCGGAACTCCCTGCTTTCATCGCCTCCATCAACAGACTGGTTCCTTACCACCACTGAAGAGTCTGAGAGCTGAATGATGGAATCTCTGTCTACGATCAATGTGTTATCCTCTGGAGAAATTACTCTCTTTTCAGATTGGCGCCTCCTGCATTTCTTCCTTCATCAGAGTCCACAATACTTCACATCCTCCACCCTCTCCGTCTCCGTCTCCCATCCTCCCATTCCAGGCAGAGGTAAATAGTGTCTGCTCTGAGAATAAGTAGTGATGGAAGAAACAGAGAACGTTGTTCAACCAGGCTGGCTCTCGAAGGCGGAGGAGCCTTCACGAAAGAAGAGGCCTTCAGATATCTCAGAGAATGGATCGATGCCCACAGAAAAACCGAGGACAGACTCACATGAGTCTGCCCTGTGCAATATCCCAACCTCATCATTACCTGTAAGGCTGCCTCAGAACGGCTGTCGCCTCAATTTCAGACTGCACTTTCACCTGCACAGCACCCTGCCCCAGAGCGGCGGCACTTCAAAGGTTAGCTGGCCTCTGTCATCAGTCTTGAACGAAGCCGGGCCGTTCAGAAGATCGACATAGCTTCCCTTCTCCACTGCCGGTATTGTGCACTTCCTGGAAGCGTTGCTGTTGTTCAGCACCACAATGATGGTTTCTTTCCCCTTGCTCCTCGAGAAGGCATATAGCTCTGAAGCATCATCAGCGAGGAGAGTCTTGAAATCTCCCACTCGAAGTGCCTCGTGAGCCTTCCGGATAGATATCAGCTTTTTATAATGTTCGAAGAGATCTCTGCTGTATTCGACAGTGTCGGGCTTCTCGCGCTTCTTTCCGTCAGCGAGATAAACTTCATCGCTGTATTTAATGTCTGGCCATACCATGGGCTTTCTGCAGCAGGGGTCGTTGGCGCCCCACATACCTGCTTCATCACCGTAGTATATCATCGGCGCGCCCAGGTATGCCATCTGCAATATGACTATCAGCTTCTGAAGCTTTCTTTCATCTTCCGTGGGCTTTCTGGTGTTGAAGGCGGGATTCTTCTCCGGCTTTGATCTGTCAGAGTAATCCTGCCACTTCCTGTACGATATGCTGTTCCCGTTTACTATATGGGAGGCAATTCTGGCCGAGTCGTGGCTGTCAAGGAGATTCTGCATCACATATGCCACCTCAGGATTATATGCATTCCTGAGCTGCTTGAGAAGCGTATCAAACTGTGATGTCTTGACACGTTTCTCCAGGAAGTATTCAGCGCAAGCAAAAGCAAAGTTGTAGTTCATTACAGCGGTGAACTCATCGCCATTGAGATAAGGCTTGTTTGCCTCGACGGTGTCGATGATCTCGGCTGTTAGGTAAGCCTCCGGACAGAGAGAGTGCACATACGCACTCCAGTCCTTCCAGAAAGGGTGCCCCACACAGAAGGCCACATCCAGACGCCACCCATCTATTCCCCGCCGGGTCTTTCCATCTACGACAGGGGTCATCCAGCGCTTCGTGATGTCAAATATATACTTCCTGGGCCCTGCATTAAGGGCTCCTTTCTCATCTCTCCCCCACTCAGGGAGCTCCACTATTCCGAACCAGCCCTTGTAGTCGAACTTCCGGCCTTTTCCGGGATCGGCCCACTGCTTAACTATGAACCAGTCCTTATATTTCGAGCCCTGCTGGTTTTTCACCACATCCTGAAAGAATGGATTGTTTATGCCGATATGATTGAAAACTCCGTCGAAGATGATGCGCATGCCGCGCCGGTGCACCTCATCTATCAGCTTCAACATCATGCGGTCTGCGGCAGTCCACTTCCATGTGGTGGAATCTCCTGTTGATTCTTCCGCTATGAGCTTTCTGTCCCCCTCAGGATCCGGGCCGAAAGTCGGATCGACGTGCTGGTAGATTTGAGCGTCATATTTGTGAAGTGAAGGAGAGAGAAAGACCGGATTCAGATATATTGCTGTAATTCCAAGCTCCTGCAGGTAATCCAGCTTGTCAATGATCCCCTGGATATCACCACCGTAGCGTCGGCGCTGAATGTTGAACCATATATCCTTCCCGTTTTTCTTCTCATAAGGCTGAAGCTCATACCAGTCTGATGTCCACGGATGTATCTGCCACGGGGGAGTCAGGTCGTGAGGCCAGGCGCCTTTGATGTCCGAAAGCTTCGGATCATTTGAAGGATCACTGTTTTTAAAGCGCTCAGGGAAGATCTGATACCATATTGCGTGCTTTGCCCATTCAGGCACACAGGAGGCTGCTGATGGACAACGCTCCCCGCTGCATTCAGGACAGCTGCCCGGCCTGCCTCCCTGCGCCATCGAATCACTCCCTGCCATAATAAGAATCCCTCCAATCAACAGAACGAGAAGAATGTGTCGAAGCATGTGTTCCCTCCCTTGCGATGTTGTATAAGCCTCTCCATATGCCTGCATCCGTTTCCCGGCACATTAATAAGGGGCACATTACAATCATGTGCCCCTGGAAAATCTCTCGCATTGATATGCTACGCTTTTACGAAGATCCTGGCTCCCTTTCCGTGAGCCGAAACGTGGATCCTGCCGTTCTGTACAGTTACTCTGTCGCCTGTCAGCAGGTCTTTCATTACAGTTCCGTTTTTGATCTGGCTCTCGGCTCTGAGGGAGATATCGCGATCCTGCTGGTCATATCCGTTGTTCAAAACCACGATGGCCTCTTCATTGGGAGTCTGCCTGGCAAAGGCAAAGACCTTGTCATCCTGCCACATCTCCATCATCTTTCCCTCTCTGAGCGCCTCATGGTTGTTCCGTATGGCAGTCAGGTTCTTGAAATATTCCAGCATATTCGGGTCATTGTCCCACTGCATGTCTTTCCTGTTGTCCACGGCTCCCATGATATCGCAGTTGCCTTCCATTGCAGTCTCTGTGCCGTAATATATGGTGGGCATGCGGTTGATTGTCATTGCAAAGGCAAGCGCCAGTTTAAGCTTGTTCTTGTCCCCTCTGGCCTCGGTCAGGAACCGCGGGGTATCGTGGTTGTCCAGGAAGACTGACATTACGCCGGGATTGGGATAGTTACTGTCACATTCGGCCAGCTTTCCTGCCAGATTGCGCATGCTGCCGTCATTGGCGAAGGTGTCCTTCAGAGTCCAGTAGAGAGGATAGTCGAATAGCGAGCTCATATCCTCTCTCTGATATCTGGCGACCTTTGCAGGGTTGCCGTCAAAATATTCTCCGACCAGCATGAAGTCTTTTCCTGCATAGTCGTGAATGGCTCTGTCAAACTTGGCCCAGAAGTTGAGAGGGACGTTCTTTACAGCATCCAGACGGAAGCCGTCAATGCCTTTGTCCACCCAGAACTTCGCCGTGTCGATGAGATATTTCTCCACCTGGGGATTTTCCTGTGCAAGGTCTGGCAGGCCGAATATGGAGCCGTTTTCTGCCCAGTAAGGATCTTCCCAGTCTTTCACATCACCAATGTGATGGAACCAGTCCTTCTTGCCTGGATCCTTGTAGAAGGGATGCTCCCAGGCGGTGTGATTGAGAGGAATATCCAGGATGATCTTCAACCCTTTTTCATGAGCCTTTGCGATTAGCTCTTCAAACTTCTGCATGTCACCTACATGTGGGTCTGTATCGTAGAAGTCGATTGGCCAGTAGCCGTGATAGCTGTCGGTTTCAAAGAAATGAGTCTGGTTTTTCATCGGTGGCGTAAGCCAGATGCTGGATGCGCCTATGTCCTTGATATAGTCGAGCTTATCAATCAGGCCCTGGAGGTCTCCTCCGTGATATTTCTTCATATCGGCAGGGACCACGTCCATATTGTTCGTCTTATCTCCATCACTGAAACGGTCTGTCAAAACAAAGTATATTATGTCATTTTTCCATTTGTCAATCGGCTGAGCTTCAGCAGCAGGAGGGGCATGAGCTGCCGGAGGGGCGGGAGGTGCTTCAATACCTGTTGCAGTATCGATGAAAGCTGTGAGGTTTCCGTTGTTTGCCCACGGCTTCTGGGCTGGAGTATCGAGAGTGTCAATGGTCTGTTTTACGAAATCCTTTGCAGTAAAGGGCTGAAGTGTCACAGGCTCGCCGTCTTTCCACCCCTTATCACGGAGAATCGATTTATCGACGCCAAACTCAACGGTGTTGGTTTCAGGGTTGAATTTCAGCTCTTTCATTACTTTGGGATCTATCTGTCCCTTCTCGTCATATACGGAAAAATGCTTGTTATCATAAGCTCCGATAGCTATGTCCCAATGCCTGGAGGTCTTTCCCGGTATGCCGTCAGGAAGCTCCACTTTCCCTTTCTGCCCTACACTGATGAGAAGATACATGTCCAGATTGCCATTCTCTGCATCAGGTTTGAGGTCTTTGAGCTCGACGGTGAACCTGTATGGCTCTGACGCCTTCCCTTCAGTTATTGTCACTCCTACTATATCGCGGCTTTCATCAAGGCCATCCCGGATCAGATACTGATCGTTCGCACCTGACTGGAATATCCTGGTCTGATCAAGAAGTGAAACACCGGAAGAAAGGGGCTCAAGACCAAGCTCTGCGATGGAGATGCCTGTCCCGGCTATATTCCCTGACGGGAAGCCTGGCATGTAGCCGCCTGGAAGAGTCACGGTTCCGCCCACACCGAGAGGGAAATCATAGATCGGCTCATCCGGGTCTTTCTTTATCTCTGATTGAGGCTGAGGTGCAACGCTTTCCTTTGATTGACCGGTGGCAGGCTTTTCAGTACCTTTCTGTGCCATTTCGGCACCTGCGGCACTTTTTCTGGATCTGCTCTTCTTTGACTTCTTATCCTTACCCTGCTGTACAGATTTGAGATCTACCGATTCTTTCGGCATCTCAGTCTGTGCGGTCTTCCCTTCCTGGGGAAGCTCTACAAAATGCGGGGCCAGATCACCTGGAATACCATACTTGTTTCTGTAGAAACCTTCTATGTTGTTCATCATAGCAATCACCTCTAAGCCTTTGATTTACCTGCGCGCCGGAGTTTCGGCGCATATATATTTTAACATTACAATCAGGTAGTTTTCAACTGAAAATGGTAAGAGGTCGATTCGAGGCGGCAAGAGGCTTATTGGCTTTAAATAAAGGTTTTTCTGCTATCAGAAAAAAATCCGGCCGCATGCGATGAAAAGTTTACAAATTTGAAACATATCTGCCGGGACAGCTCTGCTTTCTTTGTCATCAATGGACGAGAAGGGTGACTGGCCTGAAAGGAACAGGATAGTCATTGATGGGTTTCAATGTCACACTGTCAAAAAGCTCCAGCCTCTCAGGAAAAACTGTAACCGCGTATAGCACTTTCCCGTTGCTGCTTACAGCGAGAGATCGGGGAATGCCTTTTGTCACAATTCTCCTTGCAATGGAAAAGCTGGAACAGTCCAGCCTCACAATGCTTCTTTGAGATTCAGATGCAACATACATGCAATCAGGCGCTTCATTTCCACGTGATGAAGTAACGTGACAGGTTCCCTTCTCCACGAGGACCTCCTTTGCGAGAGTGCTGTCTATTGTCCTGTAGAAGAAAGCCTTCTCCATGCCGGAGAGAAGAAAGAGCAGCGAGCCATCCCTGCTTACCGCCATCTCCTCCGTACCTGCTCCGGATGTAATTGTGCCTTTGATTTCATTCATTCCGGTATCGATAATCGCCACCCTGGAGGTGTCTTTTCCTGCGGCAAAGACAGTTGAACCATCTGGTGAAGATGAGAGTCTTTGATATCTGACATCGTTCTTTACAGCCGCAGCAGTTGCATGGCCGTCGCTGTCCCAAACTGTAATGTCAGAGGAGCCAATGCACGTCAGATAGAGAAACGGACCCGGACTCACCGCAATAAGGCCAGCAGGTTCATCGTCAATCGGAAAGGAGCCTAGAGCGTTACCGCTTTTTGCATCTGCGATCAGGATATTCCTTTCCTTCCTGGCAATAAACAGTCTATCGCCATCGCATGAGAGGGCCATGGCTTCTGCTGTCCCGAGATAGGACACAGTTGCAAGCCTGTTTGCCGATTTTATAGCAAAGATCAGAACCTGATCCTTCTCTTCGCTCAGGATATAAGCATAATCCGCTCCGGGAGGCGCTTTGGACTTTATCACTGTTCGAATGAAAAATGGCGCAGCCGCTATGAACATCACCACTGCAGCGATAATAACTCCCTTTACGATGCGCTTGACAAGAAGGCCTGTCTCCCTCTGAAGGGTGCCCTCTCCAGGGGTCTTCGCTGCCTTATCTTCAGCAGGTTGTGCCGGTGCGGGAGGTGAATCCGGAGGGGCTGTCATCTCCCGAAGCTTTTGCATGAAGCTCTCCAGATCGATGAAACGTTGTGACGGATTTTTCGAAAGAGCCTTCGCGACGGCTTCTTCGAGACCTGATGGAATGTCTTTAATTACTTCTGAGAGCCTTGGGTTGTCATTGTCGATCACCATATACGGCTCGAACTTTGGCTCGACACAGGCATCCGGAAGCTATGTAGGCTTCACTCTCAACGGGGTTATAACGGCAGCCCTTTCAGTGACGTCATGGAGTGCCAGTCAGATAGTGCTGGTGGTTCCCTCGTCGACTCCGTCAGGCTCTGTATCGGCATATGTGCAGACTGCCACAGGCGGATCGAGCAACAATTACGCCATATCGGTATCCAGTTCATCCAGTTCGCCCAGCATCAGCTCGATATCGCCTGCCTCAGCTTCGCAGGGCGGCAGCATCACCATATCCGGAAGCAATTTCGGCTCCTCGTCTACTTCCAGTTATGTGATGATAGGAACAGTGCAGGCGTCCATCACATCTTGGAGTGACAATACAATCGTATGTGTGGTTCCCACATCGGTCTCACCTGGCTCCAGGAACGTTACTGTGACGACCAGTGCAGGCACCAGCTCTGCTTACGTGATAACCGTCACTGCAATGACAGGTGCGCCTTCCATCTCGACCATAACACCCACTACAGTGAACCAGGGCTCCAACATCAGCATCTCAGGCTTGAACTTCGGAACAAAGGACTCGAAGGATACAAGCTATGTGATGATAGGCTCTGTGGCAGGAACGATAGTAACCTGGACAAACACTCTTATTGTAGTGACCATCACTACCTCGACTACACAGGGCAGCAACAATGTATACGTAAGCGTGGGAGGGGTGAGCAGCAACACTTCCACTATTACAATCGTAAGCTCAACGGCACCGACCATTTCCAGTCTTTCTCCGTCATCGGTGACGCAGGGTGCAGGAACAGCGCTGACCATCTACGGGACCAACTTCGGAACCGCAGGCGCGACAAGCTATGTGACGATTGGCGGCTACGCTGCAACAGTAACGTCGTGGGGCACGAACACGATAATAGTCACCGTCCCGAATTCAGTGGCGGCAGGCTCTGCGAATGTCTATGTGATAGTGGCCGGTACCTCGACAAACGCCTATGCATTGACGGTGAGCTCAGCGACTACGCCGTCCATATCAGGCATATCCGGCACGACTGCAGGGGGCACCTGCACCATCTCAGGCTCAGGCTTCGGCAGCACAACAGGAACGGTGACGATTGGCGGTGTAGCGGCAACAGTAACGGGATGGGCCGCCAGCACGGTGACGTGCACGTTCCCGTATACTTGTGCGCCGACAGGGACGCTGACATTGACGGCGTCGACGGGAGCTGCATCGACGACGTATACGAGGACGTATGCGTGGGGGGCTGCTGCGGTTCGAAGCGGGGGCACAGGCGGTGTGGCAAGCCCAAAAGTTCTCTTTGACAAAAGGTCAACCAACCTCGGAGATGCAATGCTTCTCTTCATAGAAAACGATGGTACTCCTAATAAGGGTCTCTGGGCCAGACGATTCAACAGTGCCACAGGTTGGGCAGCTGCCATCAGCAGGGTTGATTTGGATCCTGGTGCTGATGTATCAGAATTCGACTGTGCGATGGACTCAAATGGAAGGGTGGTTGCGGTGTATGTTCAGAGCAACAGAGTTTACTGGGCATATTATACTGCGCTTACAGGTAACTGGACCACTGCGGCAGCCGGGCAACAGATAAACGCGGCGGATGGAGCTAATGTTGCCTGCCCTAAGATAGCCATCGGGACAGACAATAACGGCATATGTGCTTTTGTAGATCAAGATCAAAAGATTTATGCAAGACAATGGGTAGGGGCAACACCAGAATGGAATGCCGCAGTGCAGAAATTGTATGATACTGCCAGTGCAAACAATGGATTAATCAATATTGCCATGGATTCATCTAACAGAGCAATATGTACATATCGATATGGTGCAGTTCCAGACCTTGGTGCCTGGCGATATACTTCTGGAGTATGGCCTGCAACCTGGGCAGATCAGGGTCAAATATCTGGAGGAGCTGCTGTGACAGTGCCTCAACTGGCAGTAAGCACTGCTGGTAACGCTGTTGCTACCTTTGTTGAAGGTGGAAGGGTATATGCAAATCGTTATGCTGCCGGAGGTGCCTGGGCAGGCCCAGAGACAGTTGATGCAGGTGCAGGAGGTGCGCCTCAGGTTGCCTGTGACAGTAATGCAAATGCCATCGTTATATATACAAACGGCGGTCATGTCTATAGTCGGCAACTGATCGCGGCTGGCGGGTCGAGCGCTTTACTTCAGCTCGATGACAACAGTGCAAATGCCTGTACATTGCCTTTCATCTCTTTTGACCCGTCCAGGGCATATGGAATGCTTGGGTATGTACAGGACGATCGCATTGTGACAAGGAGATACACCGCAGCAACGGCCTGGGCTTCTGCATGGGCTGCCCAGGCATTTGCCGACGGGGATACCGGTAGTGCGCTCACAGGACTCTTCATTGCTGGTGGTACAGGTGGTGTGTTTATCCCTGCCTGGGTTGATGCTGTAGCAGATGATGTATATACTAATATCTACAGGTAATAGAACTTTAAAATAATGCAAAGCAGGCAGCTGCCGGATCTCACGAGAAAGCGGCTGCCTTTTTCTTTTCCCGGCTCCGATGGTGTGCCCTGGGATTGTGCCCTGGGTTTGTTCTCTGCGAATCCCAGGGTCCGGAGAGCGGCCGGAAGGAATTGACGGCTGTTCTTCAGAATATGCCGGATGCTCTCTTGATTCTGATTGGATTATATGATTATATGAAATACCTTGCCGTTTTCACATTGCTCGTTATCACCGCGCTGATCGTCTGCTCCTGTGCGCAGAAGGCGCCGTCGAAACAATATGATTCCATATTCGATGCGGTGCGGGCAGGCGATATCAATGCAGTTGATGCTTTTCTGCAGAAAGACCCTGCACTTATAAAGTCTGTGGATGTCAAAAGCCAGTACGGCGGCCCCCCGCTTTATACAGCCGTCATCACCTCATACACCGGCGATGAGCGCACGTGCCGGGATATGGCTGCATTTCTGATCAAAAAGGGCGCAGATGTCAACTATAAGGACAAAAACGGTGAGACCTCCCTCCACCTCGCGGCGGCTTATGGCAAGGTGATGATAGCTGAGCTTTTTATAGAAAAGGGCGCCAATGTCAACGCTGCCTGCACTGCCGGATGGACGCCTCTTCATCAGGCTGCAATGAAGGGGAAAAAGGAGATCGCCGCGCTTCTTATCAGGAAAGGCGCGCTCATTAATGCCGAGGATTCTTCGGGAAATACTCCACTCCACTGTGCATCCGGATGGGGGAGAAAGGACGTGGTTGAAGTGCTTGTCACCAGTGGAGCCGAGATAAACTCGAGGGACAGAACCAATCATACTCCTCTCGATTATGCACTCAAGAACAGTCACGATGAGGTGGCTCAGTTCCTGAAAGCCCACGGCGGCAAAACCGCGGAAAAATGACAACGTGACAATCAATTGCAGCAGCATGGGCTAACGTGACAATCAAATCGCAGTGGCCTGGGCTTCTGTATGGAGTACAAAGGCGTTTGCCGACGGGAATACCGGCAGAACTCTCACGGATCTCTTTATCGCAGGCGGAGCAAGCGGTGTATTTATCCCTGTGTGGGCAGGCGGTATTCCGGTCCGTACAGGTGCGCCATGCTCTGTTTTTATTGTGATAGCATTATATTGTTTTTCCCTGTCATCACCTTTCTCCCTCTGACATATTTGAGGAAAGGCCTTTCATCTCCGTGAGAGTGCGGACCAAAGGTGAAGGTGAGGTTGTGAGGTGCCGTGCCTTCTATCTTCAGGGTCAACAGGTTGTGCAGAAGCCTGAGATGGTGCTTTTCACAGAGGGTCAGCTTGTTCTCTGGCTCATCGCTTCCGCCTTGCGAGCGGGGAATGATGTGGTGTATATGGAGGTTTCTTCGGCAGTTGCACCCAGGCACCTGGCAGCGGAAGCGGTCGCGCTTCAGGATGGCATAGTTCCTGGCAAATTTGAGGTGAGCTTTTTCAGTGAGCAGCCAGCCCTGCAAGAGAGCTGCCAGAAAGCCTTCAGCCATTTCAATCGGAGGGCAGCCTTCAACCGGGTATATTGCTCCTTCTGCAACAGATCTTCTGAGCCAGATTGTAAAGACTATGTTCCAGAGGTCAAAGAGCTCTTCAGGTAGAAAGAACTTTATTGACATTGTCATTCCGGGGACTGACTCCTTTTTCCCGAGAATCGACTCTTCCCTGAAAGAAAATGGAGTCTGTCCCCACTTCAACCTGTACGTGGCATTCAGCTGGGAGCCGCTATCTCTGAGTATGTCCATCAAGAAGGTCTCTGCAGGGTCTGTATCGTGAGGCATCGTGCAGATTTTCCGGACTTTTGCCAGTGTCTCTTCATCGTGCACGGTGCTTTTGGAGCCGATGCCGGTGCCCTGGGAGCAGGCGCCATCTTTGCAGGTGATTCCCTGGGGAGAGGCGTCTGCGCCGGATTTCGCGGCAGGCGAGGCAGATTCGAGAGGCGTACACAAGACCTCTGCGCCGGATTTCGCGGCAGGCGAGGCAGGTTCGAGGGACGCACACAAGACGTCTGCGCCGGATTTCGCGGCAGGCGAGGCAGATTCGAGAGGCGTACACAAGACCTCTTCGCCACCCTGACCTGTGCCGGCACACAGGGGATTTTCCCCGGCAGCCCTGGTGATCCCAGCCTTATATGCCTCCAGCTCATCAATATCTTTGAAGTGCTTCCACGGCTCATCAATGCAGGGGTCGTGCTCCATCAGCAGCCTCTCATCGCTGTTTTCCTCAATCGGCCACGAAAGCTCTGGTGAAGAGCGCTGATACCACGAGCCGGTTCTCAGTATATCCTTCATCTCTTCAGGAAGTTCGTGATATCTGTCGTCGTTGATGTAGCGGAAGCCTGGAAGGATGTTATAGAAGACAGCAGCAAAGCAGTTATATTCGATGATCCTTGCGCAGCGCTCCGCCTCCTCCTTCAGCTTGATAACTGATACGTGAGCGGCGTAGTCTATCCAGATCATCTCATTCTCTGCAGTGACAACTCTTAGAATCTGCAGCGCCTGCTCCTTTGAAATGAGCTTCTTTCTGAAGGCTTTTTCCACAAGAGGATGGCGCCTGAACCTGTTGGCCAGAGTTATCAATCTGTACAGCACCGGCTTCGGGAGCTCGCATCTCTTCTTCCCGTACTCAACTATATGGCTGAAGTTGAGGATCCTGTGAAGACTCCAGTCATCGATCGCCCTGAGAATCTTCCCGATACCCACATCGAGCTCCTGACGGTTCCTGCCCAGTTCAATGAGCTTTGCCGCAAGCTCTTCCAGATTATCAGGGTTCTCGTAAAAGGAAGGCGGGAAGATGATGCGCCGCCCCATCAGCTCTTCATCATCGTCATCATTATCTTCATCTTCAGAGTCGTGAGGATTGGCTTCATCGCCAGAATGGTGCTGTCGGGCTTCATTTTCGGAGCCGTGAGGGTTGGCTTCATCAGGAACAGGGGGGCAGACGAACAGCAGCTCTTCATTCCTCTCATCCTCTCTGATATAGCGCCTGTAGAACACCGGGAGCATTCCGGATTCGAGGGGATTCGGTGCTCCGAAGCCTGACCCCTTCCCTGACGTAATGTAGTCTGCCAGCAGTGCTTCGGCGAATCTGCTGATTGGGCCGTTGTAGTGCTCTTTATTGCGGAAATGCTCAAGCGCGAAGTCCCAGACAGGCGCGAGCCTGTTGGATACGTTGAAGCACATCATCGCTCCGTTTGATGGGGACAGACTGCTTTTTTCAGATGTATCAGACACACCAGATGCAGTCGGAGCAGCTTCATTGAGAGCTGTTTCCCGGAGAGCGGTTTCATTGAGAGTCTCACCGACAGCTTCTCCGACAGCTTCTCCGACAGCTTCTCCGACAGTCTCCCGTCCAGCTTCTCCGACAGTCTCCCGTCCAGCTTCTCCGACAGTCTCCCGTCCAGCTT
>Ga0302251_1000257_pt1 | contig 58750 bp, 48 predicted proteins | sample AAG_RA_Gln_MG_FD_193534 | JGI IMG/M metagenome (GOLD analysis project Ga0302251, IMG submission 193534) | Enriched activated sludge microbial communities from anaerobic digester in WTTP, New Holstein, Wisconsin, United States - AAG_RA_Gln | ecosystem: Engineered > Bioreactor > Anaerobic >... | reverse complement strand
TTTACTCGTGAATATAAACGAGGAAGCGCACCCGGTGGGTTCATCGAACGTCCGCTCACTCAGATTCCAGACCTCTGCGATCCTCCGTACCCCCATTTCTTAACCTGTGAAGAATAAATGCTATCAGCATAATCCCAGACAGCTCAGGCCGGAATATGCACTCTTTTCTTCAAAGTATGGTAAAATAGTTTCGCATCGTGATTAGAGTATAGTCTTACACCGGAGGCGCCAGGTGGAAACCCTGTATGTGCGTTATGGAAACGATGGGAAGTCGATGGCCGTGTATCTTATGGACCAGATCGACGCTGCAGGGAGCATTTCTCCCTCTCAACCGGTGATCATCAAGCCAAACCTCGTCAAGCCTTCCCCATCTTCGGAAGGCGCCACCACCCACCCGGAAATAGTCAGAGGCATCATAGAATATCTGTTGAATAAAGGTATTCAGAAGATAGAGATTGCAGATGGCTCATGGCTTGGCGCATCCACACGCGATTCATTCAAAGTCTGCGGCTACGAGAGCATTTCCAGGGACTATGACATACCCCTCATCGACCTGAAAAAAGAGAGCACAGTGGATGTCACCGTCGAGGGGATGACGATGAAGGTGTGCCGGAAAATACTGGAGGCAGGCTTTCTGATCAATGTGCCGGTGATGAAGGCCCACTGCCAGACGTCTATGACGTGCGCATTGAAGAACCTCAAGGGATGCATACCGGACAGCGAGAAGAGAAGGTTTCACTCTCTCGGTATCCACAGACCTGTGGCACTTCTCAACAAAGTCCTGAAAAGCCATCTTACTGTTGTGGATGGACTGTGCGGAGACCTGTTCTTCGAGGAAGGAGGGACTCCACTTCCAATGAACCGCATCATTATAGGATGCAATCCGCTGAATGTGGATATTTACTGTGCAGGCCTGATTGGATACTCTCCAGGAGAGATCGAGCACCTGAAGATCGCAAGGGAGTTCGGTATCGGCGACGGGGAGTTCACCGTAGTTGAGACAAATACATGCAATGACTTCGAGAACAGCCTTTATATAAAAGAATCTTCCCGGAAAAGGCTTGAGAGCCTCACAGAGAATATAATCAGCGACCAGGCCTGCTCTGCCTGTTACGGAGGGCTTATCCAGGCCATCAGCAGGATGAAGAGTTCAGGGCTATGCCCCTCAGGAGAGAAATTCTACATAGGCCAGGGCTTTAAAGGCAAAAGCCTCAATGGCACAGGCATAGGGAGCTGCACCGCTGGATTCACAAGATCGTTGAAAGGCTGTCCTCCTGATGCGATCGATATCATTGAATTCTGCAGAAATAAAACTGTCTGATATCCGGGAAAGCTGTTAATCTATGATGATGGCTGCGTTTGCGAATTAAAGCCCTGCCTGGATCTTCAAAGGGAACACCATCCTCAATCATAGCCACTTCTCTATCGACCAGAGCATATACAACGGTATGTTCAGCAGGCCACCATCCTTTTTAAGATTAAGCAGAGAGGTTCTCACCGAAAGCTCTGGCCTGTATTTTTCGCGATATACGCCTATGCTGCGGGATTTTGCATTCGCCGAAGCTTTCACCTCGACAGGAACAATCTTCTCCCCGATCTGCGCAACAAAATCAACCTCGGCAGTATTGCCTGACTTCCAGTAATAAGGAACTTCTCCGTGGAGATTGACAAGCTCGTTTAACACATAGTTTTCAGTCAAAGCACCCTTGAACTCTGAATAAAGAGCTGATTCTTCAAAGATTGCGGCCGCAGGAAGTCTGGACATTCTTCTGAGCAGGCCTGTATCGGACATATATAGTTTGAAATAGTTCTGCCGTGAGTATGCCGATAAGGGAATTGCCGGCTTCTCAACCTTGCAGATTTTATATACCATACCGGCGCTGACAAGCCACTGCATTGCATCTTCCAAATCCTTTGCTCTTGCACCAGGCTTTGCATGTCCATATATGAATTTCCCCCTTTCCTCAGCCAGTTGGCCGGGAATGCTTTTCCATATCAGCGACAGCTTCGGGAAGTCTGTTGCCGGTGCATGTTTTGCGAAATCCAGTTCATATGAGCTCAGAATCATATCCTGTATTCTCTCGACCTCAGTTGCGTCTTTACTTTCAATCCACTTTGCAACTGCCTCCGGCATTCCACCTGTCACATAGTAGGTCTTCAACAGTGTTGTGAGCCTGTCTGCAAACATTTTAGGCAGCGGTGTCTTTATATCAAGCTTTTCTATGAATTCAAGGAGCAATTGGCCGTCATTGGCAAGCGTAAATTCATAAAAGCTCATCGGGCGCATTGTGTATAGATCCACTTTCCCCACCGGGAAAGACAGCGGCTTTGACAGAGTAATACCCAGAAGTGAGCCTGCGCATACTATATGATATTCAGGTATCTGTTCATTGAAATATTTGAGAGCGGTCAATGCATTGTTACAAAACTGTATCTCATCAAAAATAATCAGGGTGGTTTCAGGTTTGATTCTCCTGCCGCCTAAAACTCCAAGCTCCACGATAATCCGCCTGGTATCCAGGTCCTGAATAAAACGCTCTGCCAGAGATGGATTCCCCTCGAAATTAAAATATGCCACCTCTTCATAGTGTTCTTTGCCGAACTCATTGAGTATGTATGTTTTCCCGCACTGACGAACTCCCTGGAGAATCAGCGGTTTCCTGTCTCTGCGGTTTTTCCATTGTATCAGTTTATTTTTGATTAGCCGCTTCACATTGCCCACCTCTCTACAATTATAAGTATTTAATATGCAATATTATTTGCATTTTTCATATTTATAATAGTATATTTACCTGCATTTGTCAATGAGATAAACAGTTGTCAGAAGCAGGGTGGTACTCAATGTTTTTGCGGTTGATATCTGAAGCAGATGCAGCCATTGACAGAACTAACCCGGGAGGGAATTTATCTGAGCAGAAGGGGTGTATTTTATGTGAGCGCTATAGACTTCAGGTAGAAGGCGGGACTGGGGGTGCAGCAGGGATGCTCTTCAAGGCTTCATGACCATGATTTCTTTTATGGGAAAGTGCTTTCTGTTGGCAGTTATGAGTACCGCATTTTCAATGACGCACACGGCAGCAATGAGTGTATCATTGAGGGTAAGGGTAAAGCCCTTCTGCCGGTATTCTTTTCTCCATTGTCCCGCAAGTTTTGCTTCATCAATGGTGATTGGGAAATAATGAAGCCCATCAAAAAAAGCCGCTGTCTGGGTTTTCTCACTCTCATTCATACCATAATAGGTTTCACTTACTGAAATAGCGCAGCAGGCAAGGAGATCTCCTCTGTTGATTAGAGTCTCAAAAAGTTCTTTTTTCCCCTGATTTCCACGTAGGAATAGTATTATTTCCGTGGTATCAAGAAGATAGATGCTCAACTTTCCAATTCCTCCAGGCGATTGTCAGATTCTCTTCTCAATTCCCTTACATAGTTATAAACCGAAGCTCTATTGGAAAGTTCGGGATGGCTCTCCTCCGTCCAGGCTCCGAATCCCTTATCGATGGCCTTCTGCATCTTCAGGCGCTGTAATTCCTTTTCAATCGCCATGGAGACAAACTGGCTCCTTTTTCGTTCTTCAATGCATTTCTCAAGTTCCTCTTTCAATTCACAGGAAAAGGTAAAATGGACATGGACTTTCTTCTTTTTTGATTCCAACATTCTTTCACCTCTACACATCAAGTATACACCTGATTAATGCGCATGTAAAGACAGTGTATCGAATATTATAAGAAGCATAATCCCATATCGATCTCCATGTAAATCCCTCTTCCCTGGCGAACCACAATTAACTCCCGGACATAGCGGGAATTGATTTTCACGATCAGTTGGGAAGAAAATTTGACTTCGATCCTTATTTTACCCATTCAGCGGCCATGGAATGCACGTAAACGCGTGCTTATATCCCTATAACCATCTGAAGGCTCTCAGGGACAGCTATCTATACAGCCGCATGGAATTTTCGAAGATTGAGGACTATACTAAAGCCCGACTCAACATATCGGCTTCAACGACGTCAAGGCTCATCAGGCTTGCATCATACTTCAGCACCCATCCTGATATTGAAGATGCCTTCCTGAGGAGAAAGATCACACAAGCAGGCCTTCCTGATACTGTCGCTGGAAGACAGGGAGCACGAAGAGATCCGGCTCGACTTTGCGATGAAGTGCCCGACGAGGGAGCTATACGGAGTCTGGAACGAAGCGATGCGCCGCTATCTCACAATCATCTCTCCTGAAGACGGAATTGAGCTTCTTGCAAAGGGCGAAGGGGCAGATGGGTTCATTGTCCATCTCCTCGGCGACTACCTCAGCACAGAGCACGCCCATCATAAGGCGTCGCACAACAGCGAGATTCTGGAGCGCGACGGATATCAGTGCCAAGTGCCGGGCTGCTCGAACCGCCGCAATCTGCACGCTCATCACATAAAGTTCAGATCACACGGCAGATGCGATGAGCCCTGGAATGAACTGTGCCTCTGCTCCTCCCACCATCTGTGGATTCTTCACTACCTGCACAGGCTGAAGATAGATGGCACCGCTCCTCACAACCTCACATTCACCTTCGGAGGCAATTCAGGGCCTGACGAGAAGCTTTTCATGATCTACAGAAACGGCAGAAAGGTGCTGGCACCTCTGCCGGAAGAGCCGGAGAGTTCTCTTAAACCAGAGAAGCTCGAATCCACAGAGGAACAGGAAGCGGCATAAACAGCCAGATATATGAAGCATCTCAGGTGGGTAAAGGGCAGGACATTTATCAGCCACCTGGTAATGAACGGCATCGATCTTGCTACCGTTAAAGAGCTGTTGGGGTAAACCTCTCACCTCAGACCTGCAACCCTTTCATATATCCTGTAGGTCATCTCGGCGCACCGCTCCCATGTAAAGGCTTCTGCACGGGACTTTCCTCTGGCTGACATGTCCTCCCGAAGAGGCCTGTCATCGTAGAGCTTTATCATCGCCTGCACCAACTCATCCGGATTTGCGGCATCGAAGTACAGCCCGCAATCACCTGCGACTTCCGGAAGCGATGTCGAGTTTGAGGTAATTACAGGAGTACCAGACGCCATCGCCTCCAGAGGAGGAAGGCCAAAGCCCTCGTAAAGCGAGGCAAATAGAAAGATCAGGGCCCCTCGATAAAAAAGAGGCAGGTCTTCATCAGAGATGTAATCGACAATGCGTATCCGCGCCACGGCAGGCGAAATCCTGACAACCTCCCTCAGATCGTTACCAGGCAATCCTCCGATGACGAGAAGTGCATCTTTCACCTTTTCTGCGAACTTCTCAAAAGCGCGTACTATGAACAGAGCATTCTTGTGAGGCTTGGGCGTCACTACTGTGAAAAAATAGGGAGCTTCGAGTCTGTATCTGCTTCTTAACCCCTTCATTCTCTCCTCGTCAACCTCCCTGAAGAAAATCTCGTCAACTCCGAGAGGTATCACATGGAGATTGCCTGGCTCGAGTTGCAGCAACTCGAGCACGTCTTTTCCAGTGTGCTTCGAATCGACGAGGATTGCATCAGCGGAATGGACTGCCCTGTATAGCACGAGATGTCTGTATAGAATGTTCTTCGGCTTATGCCTGCCTTCGAGCACGAAGGGGATCATATCGTGTATTGTAATCACTGTCCTGCAGACTTTGAATATCGAAACCGCAATTGAAGGGGCGTGAAAAATATCAGGGCCGATTATTCTCAGCATCTTCGGAAGTTCGGTCTGCTCATTAATTGAGAGAGGAGGAGAGGAGATCTTTACATGATGGACCGGAGCACCTTCCGGGAAAAGCTGCTTTAAAGGCTCCCTGTTGTGCAGAAGGAAGAACTCATCGTCTCTGCCTGCTCGAAGGAAATGATTTATAAGCAGATGGGCATATCTGCCTATTCCGTGCATATGGCGGCTAATCATGCGTATGTCAACTGCAATCCTCAAAAAGCTGCTGTCTCCTTGCAACGAGTGGCAGTACCCTGAGACTACCTGTTTCTCATCTGTACCTTTCGCATGCTTTCTCTGGCAGCATTCGCCACATCTTTGCTGGCGGAGCGGCTCGCCGCCATGAGGGCATCTTCTACATCTTTCCCGTCATATGTGGAAAGATAGTATGCGGATTGCATACGCATCTCATCATCACTGTCATTTTTGACGATGCTTTTCAAAACTTCTCTAGTATCGTTTCGGCTGATTGTTAGCATGGCATATAGAGCTTCCCTCCGTATCTTTGAAGGGTTGCGCTCTTCCTTTATTACAGTCCATAGAAGTGTGAGAAGCTTTTTCCTGTCTGAGATGTGGCTCTTCGCACCCAGCTTCACCATAAGAACAAGGGCATAGAATACCACCCTGCTGTCCTCATCATCAAGCAGCGGATGTGCGGTGTTTATTATGCTCTGCTTGTCCTCTTCTGACCAGTTTCTCCTGGCCAGGATGTCCAGAACCAGGCATTTCACTTCAGTAAGCTGATCGCCGAGAAGATCGAGAAAAGGCACCAGAGCCTGTTCCTGATAAAGCTGATCGATTATCTTGATGAACTCCAGTCTGTTTTTAAGGCTTGGATCCTTCTTGACCAGAGCATACAGCATCTTGTGATGTTCTCTCGCATTAAGGGCAAGAAGAGCCCTCCCTGCCTGGATTCTTACATATTCAGACTGATCGTGAAGAAGCTTTGCAATCGAGTGAACAGTTGCCTTGTCCTCTATATGTCCCAGAAGTATCGCAGATCTGCCCCTTATGACCTCTATCGCACTGAAGAGGTTCTGCCGAAGATACTCGATAAGGAGCAGATTTCTTGTATCTCTGAGAAATCTTGGGATGATCTCCATGATTGCTTCTTCCTTTCTTCGAAGGAGCACAGGAAGCGATGCATATATGACACTCTCCTGCCTGGGAGGAAGCTTGTCCAGAATTGAAAGCACCACTTTTTCATATTCCTGAGGGTTCTGCAGAATCATCGAAACTGCCGGCCTTATCTCATCTATATCCATTCGTGCAATCAGTGATGCACGCTCAACACGCACCGGTTCGCTGCATGAATGGTAGTCCTTCATCAATACTTCGATCATATCCGGTGTATTATGAACTAAAAAATAATTATGAGAATGCTTTCTTATCTTTCCATCAGAATCATTCAGAAAATCGAGAAGCTTTCTGGCAACTCGCACATCTTCCACGCTGCAGAGCGCCACTATCAAACGCCAGCACATCCTGGGTGAACAGTTTCCAAGACAGTCTGTCAGAGCTTCTATGACGTGCGGTTTTCTTTCCAGACCGGTCAATGCCTGCAGCGCCTGAAGCCTGTGTATTTCTGACTCACCCTTCAGATATGAGCAGAGGGCCATTTCAGCGTCATTATCTCCCCTTGTGAGAGCCATATAGTAATAATGGACTATTCTGTCGTCTGCAGCGGCTGAGCTCGCCCTGGCCAGCTGGAAACGCAGGTTTTCTTCCAGTTTGTCATCTCCCACAGAGATTCTTTCAGGCGATGTCTCGCGCTCTTCTCTCAACAGAGGCGGCGGTGCAACCTGTGGAGTTCTCTCATCAGGCGCTGCGCTTATCATCTGTTTCCTGCCTTCCAGCCATTTTGTTTCAAACTGCTGAGCATCACTGGCAGATAACTGATATGTGGAAACTTTCTCCGACGGCTTCATCCTTGTGGCAGGCATCGATTTATCCGGACCACTTCCTGCATGGCTCAATATCTCCGTAGACTGCTCAAGTGAGGCAGCGGCGGCCTGAAGCTTTGAAAGGGGACTGTCCGGCCTCGTTCTGGGGCTGTCCGGTTGAGCTGACTTCAGAGGTAAGACCTTCTGAGCCTTCTCAACCTCCAGCTGAGCTTCCATTTTTGAGATGACTCTTTCGATGGCAGACTGGTATTCACCGCGAACTGATACAGAGGCTTCTCTTATGCTGTCCAGTGCTTCTGTTATTCCCATCTGGCCCAGGATCATCGCTGCCTTTACCTTCAGCCACTGATCCTGGGCTCCAAGCATTTCAATAAGAGCATTCGCACCTTCACGCCGGTTCAGGTCTCCAATTGCATTCATTGCTGCTTCCTGGACCCTGAAGTTTGCATCCTCCCTCATTATCCTGATGACAGGGGAAACATCCTGTAAGTCAGACTTCTGAGCAATGGCTTCCAGCGCTTTAATCCTTGTCTCCGGATCTTTGTCTCCAAGAGCCCTGGTGCACTCTTCCAGAATATCGAAGTCATATGGTTTCAATCCCATCTTCTTGAAGAGCGAATCAAACAATCCACTTTTCCTGGCCATTTTACCTCTCCAGACTACATCCTTTTCTGATTTGAAAGAAATTGAAGACTATCTCCTTTTTCCCTGGTCTCCGGTATCTGTTTTCTTTCGCGAAGATGACCTGGCTCTGCCGGATTCTCTTTTCACCCGTGCTTTTGTGGCTCCGGCCTTCCCAGCCACCTTGCTTTCTGTATCTTTTTCCATATCAATGTCTTTTTTCTTCACATCCTTCTGACGACGCTCAGCGACTTTCAGGAAAAAATCCTTCACTTCAGGAACTGCCTCCAGAAGATGGGAAAAAGCAGACTTCCCGAGTAAATATGCTTTAACCTGTTCTTTTGTAACGATTGTGGCGTTTCTGGTCGAGCCCGACAGAAGTGCCATTTCCCCAACATAATCGACAGGGACAAGTGTTTTCAGCACATAATCCTCTCCCTGCTCATTCTGGACAATTACATCCATCTTCCCGGAGGCAATGATTATAAACGCACCTGCCGATGACCCCCTCTGAATAATCCGCTCACCTTCTTTGAAGGTGATGGGATAGAATTTAGGCAGAATCTCTTCCAGCACACTAGTCGGTAAAAGATGAGCAAAGTCAGCTCTGCCTATGATCTTTCTCAGTTCTTTCAAGTCTCCCGGTTCCATCTATGAATCGTTCTCCTCTTTGATGTTGTACTCAAGAGTATCTATAATAAATTTATCAATACTGGAAATTCATATATCATTGATTTCAGGTTCTTCGCATTATGAAATCTCCTTCAAGCATTACTTCAAAGATTATATTCTAGGTCTCTTCCTCACTTTTCCTTTACCTATTTCAACCCTATTTTAAAATTAAACTTCCCCGATCCCTGGAAAGGCATGGACTTTGTATAATGCTCGTGCACTTTTCTCCACAACTCTCTGGATGGCGACACGAAGGCAAGATCGATCAGGAACCCCTGCAAATTCAGCATTTCGAGCTTTCCCCTGCTCTGAAAGATGGAGAACGGTTTTAAACTGACTACTGCAGTGCCCGGGCCGCACCTTTTTACGAAAGCTGATGTTGATGACAGCGAAAAGCAGTTGATCTCAGATATGGAATTATCTAATTTCACCTGCGTATTGAACAAAGGTATATGTGCGAAGAGAAAGGACTTTCTGATTCCATCCCAGTGGCGCAGCACATCCCTGATATTCAGATAATCATCTTCATAAGAGCATATGCTGTCCCCCACTCCCAGCTCTTTCATAAGACGCAGCGCCTGTGAGTTGAGTGAATAAAGAAAAGACCCTGCGGTGATCTCAATATTGCCTGGAGGAATTATGCCGAAATGAGAAAGGTTCTGCACTACCCAGCGCCGATATCCTCTCTTAACGAAGTATTTGACGGTGTTCTTAAGCGACTCCAGCGAAGACTCCGGTACGAAGAGCGGGAGCTCAAAGACAACTCGCCCAGTGGGAATCCGCGATACCAGCGCTTCAAATTCTTCATTAAAAGGGGCTCCTATCACTATTGTGATATCTTCAACAGCTTTGATTTCAATGAATCTGATCCACGATGGATCATCGATTCTCACCGATGGCTTTCGGCTGAAGAACTGCGGTCTTTTCCTGGCTGACAAGAGCTTTTTCAGAAATGACACCTTTTCAATCTCCGACCAGCGCCTGTTCCGGGGTGCTCTCCTCTTTTCGTATTCCTGATAGAGCTGATCGATCTTTCTGGAATAACTGGAGAGCTCACTTCCTTTCCTGCCGAGAAGAAAGAGCCGGTCGCCTGAGGCAGCTCTTCCATTGAAGTCAAAGGAGATAAGCCTCCTGTCACTGTCAAAGCTCAACTCCCTGAGATAAAAGGCATCGCTTTGATCATCGCCGGCAGAGACGATCCGGACTCTGTCACCCTGTACAGCTGATTCTGAGAGAAGCACGGTGACTGCTCCATCCTCAGCTTTGACAACCTCTCCCAGTAACGTCCCCATAGTTGGAAGCTCATCACAGTCAATTACATCTCCCTGCTTTCCCCGCAGGAAATACTGAGTCTTTCTGCGGGCCATATCATCCACCCTGTGATTATTCGGAATGCAGTCATCCCCGGATTTCTTTGACGAAGACTTCCTACAGCCATCAATGAGCATCCGGTAAGCCTGTACAACTCTACTCACATATTCAGGACTTCTCATCCTTCCTTCAATCTTGAGGGATCTTACGCCTGACTTCTGCAGCTCTGAAACAAGCATACCGCTCTCCAGATCCCTCATGGAGAAGAAGAACCCTTCATTGCCGTCACCTTTCCATATTCGTCGGCAGGGCTGTGTGCAGAGCCCTCTGTTGCCACTGTGCCCCCCCATGTAACTGCTTGCGAGGCAGAGCCCGGAAACGGAGAAGCAGAGAGCACCGTGGCAGAACACCTCGAGCTCAAGCTTTGTTTTTTCGGAGATCTTTTTGATATCCCTTATTGAAAGCTCTCTTGACAGGATGACTCTCCTGATCCCCATCCTTTCAAGACACTTTACTCCCTCTGAGTTGTGAATCACCATCTGTGTGCTTGCATGGAGAGGGATCTCCCTGAAATAGTTTCTGCACAGATGGATCAAACCCAGATCCTGGACGATTAATCCGTCAACAGAGAGCGCAGACAGCCTGTTCAGAAGTTCAAAGACTGCAGGAATCTCCCGCTCCTTAATCAGTACATTCATCGCAATATAAATTCTTTTTTTCCTGGAATGCAGGTAATTTGTCATTACCTCAGCGTCATAAATACTGAAATTCCTGGCCCTCTGGCGGGCGTTGAAGCCTTCGATACCTATATAAACTGCATCAGCTCCTGCTTCAACTGCTGCCACAAGAGCCTCCTTAGTTCCAGCCGGGGCCAACAGTTCCATTGAGAGTCCCTCCTTTTCTATGTATTTCAGCCATCAGCCTCACCGGGCTCGAAAGGTCCGGCGATGAGGCTTCTGGTATACTCTGGAGTATGGGTTCTCACGTAGAGACGTTCTGGGTAAAGATGAGAATACCTCTGTTGAATTTTCACAGCCCGTTATACTTCACACGACCTTAAATGAGGCTTTTTAAGATCATTGTGATATAATCATAATTCCAGGTGACAAATCATATCTCTGCAGATTCCTGACAATACGACTCTGGCTATTTTTTATTTTTCATGGTATACTGTGACTGGATTTCATCGTAAAATCGCGTTTTAAACCAATGATTCAATTAAGATGAAGAATTGCAATATAATAGAAATCGATGGTTCACAGGGAGAAGGAGGAGGCCAGATCATCAGAACGGCACTCTCGCTCTCTGTCATAACCGGAAAGGCCTTCACAATTACCGGCATAAGGGCCGGCCGCAGGCAGACAGGTCTGAAGGAGCAGCACCTTACATGTGTCAGGGCCTGCAGCAGAATATCTCAGGCTGCAGTGGAAGGTGACTCTGTAGGCTCCTCAGCACTGACCTTTATTCCAGGTAAGATCATTTCCGGGAGCTACAATTTCGGTATATCGACTGCCGGCTCAACATCCCTGGTGCTGCAGTGTATTTTTTTCCCTCTTGCAATGGCGCCTGGAAGCTCATCGATCTCAATAACCGGAGGCACACACGTTCTCTGGAGCCCTAGTTTCGACTATCTCAGATCCCTTTGGCTTCCCATGATTGCAATGGCAGGATTTGACGGCAGGCTCACTCTCGAACGTGCAGGCTACTTCCCTGCCGGTGGCGGAAAGATTCTGGCGCATATCAACTCTGCACGGGAGCTACGGAGCTTCAACGCTCTCTCCCGAGGCAGACTGGAGAAACTGGCGATTTTTCTAGGCTCTTCCAATCTCCCCTCCAACTCCAGGGAAAGGATGAAAAATACACTGAAGAGGTGCCTGGAGCGATACCTGCATCTCATCTCATTTCAGGAGGAAGAAGTGAGCTCCTGCGGCAGAAACGCTTTTACTGCAATTCACGCCACATTTGAGCATTCGCAGGCCTGCTTTACAGATGTAGGAGAGCGGGGAAAGCCCAGTGAAGATGTTGCAGTGACTGCCTCCAATTGCTTTCTGGATTATATGTCTGGAGAGGGAGCTCTTGACGAACACTTGTCCGATCAGATCCTCATTCCTCTGGCCCTTGTTCCGCAGGGTGTCTCTGAGTATACCACTACTCGCGTTTCACAGCATCTCCTTACAAACGCCGAGGTCATAAGAAAGTTCCTGGACGTGACTGTTGAAATTGACGGCGAGGAAAACAGTGAAGGGAAGATCACTGTCCGAAACAAAAAGAACTGCAGCAGTTACAGGTCAATATCTCTTCCTCCAGAACGGGAAGATCTGGCCGGAGAGCAGGAAAAAGAATAACAGCTTAGAATCATTGAGGTTATCATATAAGGTGCCTCAGCACGGTAATTTAACAATTGGAACCATTGAGGAGGTCTTTGCCATTCCCCGTAACGTAGTCGTCGTTGTTGGCGGTGGTCCTGCAGGTATGATGGCAGCACTGACGGCAGCACAAAAACAATGTAATGTATTTCTCCTGGACAAGATGGAAGCCCTTGGTAAAAAGCTCTGCATCACCGGCAAGGGGAGATGCAATCTTACACACCAGGTGGACTCCCCAAAGGAGCTCATCGAAAATTTCCCTGGTGGAGGTCATTTTCTGCATTCAGCACTTTCCAGATTTTCTCCCTCCGATCTGATAGGCTTTTTCAAGACTAAAGGTCTTGAATGCAAGGTGGAGCGTGGGAAAAGAGTATTTCCGGTCTCAGATAAGGCAGATGATGTCCTCGCCATTCTCGAGTCTGAGATGAAGAAAAACCACGTCGATATAAAGGTAAAGATGCCAGTAATTGAAGTACTGGCTGATAAAGGTCGTGTTATGGGAATAAAAACCATTCTGGGCGACTGTGTCCGCGCTGACAGAGTCATTGTATGCACAGGAGGAATGACCTACCCCTGGACTGGCTCAACAGGTGATGGGTACAGCATTGCCACAAGGCTGGGTCACGTAATTAACAAGCCCAGACCCAGCCTTGTGCCACTTGATGTGGCGGAGCAATCAATATCGCACTCACTCGAAGGCCTGTCACTTCGAAATGTCAAAGCAACGCTGAAGTTAAATAACAAGGTGATAGATCAAAAGTTCGGCGAGATGGTCTTTACCTCTTCAGGACTCTCAGGTCCCATCATCCTCTACCTGAGCCGACAGGCAGTAATCCTCCTTTCTGAAAAAAAGGGAGATGTCAAGATTTCTCTTGATCTGAAGCCGGCTCTCTCACCTGATAAGCTGAAAGCCCGTCTTGAAAGCGAATTCGACAAGTTCAGAAAGAAGTATTTTAAAAACTCACTGGAAGACCTTCTCCCTCAGAAGATGATACCTGTATTCATAAGCGAATCCTCCATCTCTCCAACGAAACAATGTGCACAGATAACCGGGAAAGAGAAAGAGAGAATTATCGATCTTTTCAAGAGCTTCACCTTCAAGATCACTCGCCCGCGTGGCATGACAGAGGCTGAAGTCACACAGGGAGGCGTGGAGCTCAAGGAGATCGATCCCAAGACAATGGAATCAAGAATCATTTCAGGGCTTCACTTTGCCGGAGAAGTACTTGATATCGACGGATATATAGGCGGCTACAACCTTCAGGCCGCCTTTTCAACCGGTTACATAGCCGGACTGAGCTCAAGTCATTCGTAGAGGAAGGTACAATTGAGATGGAAAGACTGAAAGAGGCAATAAGAAGAGAAGGCCGATACCTGGGAAGAGGCATTCTAAAAGTGGACAGCTTTATAAACCATCAGGTCGATCCTGCCATGATGATGGAGATCGGTAACGAACTGGCCAGGAGGTTTATACCCAGCAGACCGACCAAAGTGCTTACCGCTGAAGTCTCAGGAATTGCTCCTGCCATTGCAACTGCAACGAAACTGGATATTCCTGTCATCTTTGCCAGGAAAAGCAAGCCTGTCACGATGCCTGAAGTGGTGTATCATACGCAGGCCCCTTCACATACAAAGGGGAAGCTTGTCGATCTGATGGTCTCTCCGGAAGTGCTTGGTTCAAATGAGCGCGTGCTCATTATTGATGATTTCCTGGCCAGCGGACTTACACTGAAAGCGCTGGCAGAAATTGTGAAGATGAGCGGTTCAGAGCTTTGCGGCTTTGGAGTGATAATTGAAAAATCATTTGAAGACGGAAGGGCGCTCCTATCGACTCTCGGCGTGCCGATAGAATCTCTGGCAGTTATTACAAAGATGAGCGATGAAGGGATCGAATGCGCCTGACTTGACCTATCTGTGTTTCCTGAGTTGCTGCTTCAACAGCTTCGCATCTTTGTTATCAGGATCTTCAGCAAGAATTCTGTCTACTGTCTTCAGCGCCTTATCCGTCTCGCCCTTACCTGCATGGCATTTCGCCATGAAGAATCTGATCCTGGCAACTGGTGCGCCTTTCCCATCGAGAGATCGCTCAAAAAGCTGCAGAGCCTGGTCGTATCTTCTCATAAGAAGGTAGACATAGCCCCTGTTCCAGAGTGCAGCAGTATAAAGCTTTTTTTCTCCTGATGGAATCTTCTCCAGGTCTGCCAGAGCTTCTCTGTATTTTCCCTGCTTGCGCCTGCATTCAGCCCTGTCGATTAGAAGCTGATGTCTCCAGGGGTCGATCATCAGGGCATAGTTATAGTAATTAATGGCCTTGTCATATTTCAGCTCTTTTTCAAAAGATGCCGCCTTTATTCCCATCAGGAAGACTGCGCCTTCTCTGATAATCATGACTGCCAGCAATGTTACTATCACTGCTGCAGCTGCATTGATCAGACGGGAATGTTTCTTCCTGAGCTTCTTGATTATCCTTTTTAAGTTGAATCTCAGCTTCCCGGCAGCAGGTAATTTTCCAAGGCGGCTTTTCTGCAGATCATCGGCCAGCTCCTCTGCAGAGCTGTAGCGCTTCTCAGCGTCTTTCTGAAGACATTTTATGACAATCGATTCCAATGCCGGTGAGACTGAAGCGGAAAGCTTTCTGGGACTCTCAGGGTCCTTGCTCACTACATTCGTCAGCGTTACCACTACAGTATCTCCCATGAAAGGATTGAATCTTGTGAGACACTCATAGAGGATCGTGCCCAGAGAGAAAATATCGCTTCTGAAATCGGTAAATCTGCCCAGAGCCTGCTCCGGCGACATATACGCCGGTGTACCCAGGCTCTCTCCTGTTCTGGTGAGAGATGAAGAGTCCCACCCTACTATCTTTGCTATTCCGAAATCGACCAGACAGGGCTCGCCTTCCTTGTTTATCATTATGTTTGAAGGCTTCAGATCTCTGTGGATAACTCCTTTGAGATGAGCTGTGTGAATAGCTCTGGCCATCTTCTCCATTATTTCCAGAACCCTTTCCTGAGTCACTGTCTCTTTCGAAATATACTCCTCCAGGCTCATGCCTTCTATATAATCCATTGTGTAATAGGGTATTCCGAGTGCGTTTCCAAAGTCGTGAAGCCTGACTATATTGGGATGGTCGAGACTCTTTATGACCTTGGATTCGAGGTTGAAGCGCTTGATCTGATCTTCATCGGCCAGCTCGGCATACTTCAAAATCTTCAAAGCCCTGATCTCGCCAGTCTCGTTTTCCTTGACCTTATACACCCAGCTCATTGCCCCTCTTCCAAGCACTTCCACGATGTCATAGCGGTCAAAGAGCTCAATCAGAATGGTCTGCGTATCCATGAGCTTCTCTGATACCACGGACAGGGATTCCTGTTTCCTGCTTTTCTGGCAAGGATTTCTGATAAACCTTATCTTTATCTTGTCAGGGCCAACGAGCTTCAGATTCTCTATTGTCTGAAGATGCTCTTCATTGATAAGTCCTTTTTCCTGGAGAAAATTCTCGAAGCTTTTCTCTTCCTTGAGAAGGTTGAACTCCACTTTTGCATTGTAAACCTGCGCTTCTTCAAGAATGTTATTTTTTATCAGATATTCTTCAATGCTGGAGAATGACACATCGAACTCCCATATGTCTCGGAATTTCTATAGAAACGCTGCCCCCCCCCTGTGGGGGGTAACGACGCTGTTTGACTGTCCCCGGAGGGGGGAATGATAAAACACTGCCTGCCCCCGTTAAGGGGGGGATTATGGGGGAAAAATGGTGAACCCCTCAAAAACTGGCCTTTACCCATGCTCACTAAATCAGAACCCTGATATATTAGATTTCGTGGAAATGTAAAATAATCCCTCCATTGGGGTTCAGACCTCGCTTTATTATACTCTCACACTTATATCTATCCCTAACGTATACAAACGCGCATTATAAATTGCACTGTCAAAACTTCTGGAATCATCTATCAACGCTCATTTGGCAATTTTGAATGCTGCAGTTTGTTATGCTGGTGAGTATAACAACGGAACAGGAATATTAGTCCATCAGAATATTGATTTGACAGGTTATCTCCTTTAGATATAGAATTATACGTCGATGGATTATTCCTGTTTTTCCAGGTAAGGAGGAATCATGAGCCACGAACTTATCACCGAGATTATAGGAAGAGCCTCTTCAGACGAACATTTCAGAAAAAGGCTCGTCACAGATATGGAATCAATACTGGAAGAGAACAACTGGTGTCTTTCAGAGCAGGAAAAGAATCTTCTGAAGAATATCAAGGTGGAAGAAAGTGCCGGCGAGGACAGAAGCCTCGACTCCCGGGTAAGTAAAGCGCTTTATGGCACAGATACTCACGGAATCCTCTGGTAGAAGCTGCCAATAGCCGTTCCAGAAATAAGATCTGCCAGTTTATTCAGTCTTTGTAGCTATCAGAATAAATGGATTATCACGAACATCGGGATACTTTTTTCGTATCTCCTTAGGCGAGATAGTTCTTATATCGACTTTATTATCAAATCCTTCAACAATCATCTCCTCCCAGTCTTCTTTTGTCCTGTACCACTTCCTCCCCTTTATTCCATCATCAAAGTCCGAGTTGACACTGTCCTCCCATCCGATTCTGGCTGTATCCTGAACCTCTGCATTGAGCGGCTCAAGAGTAGTATTCATCAGCGATTTGACAGCCTCATTATCAGCATGATTCGTTCTGTCAAGGATCGGAATCTCTACAACTCTCTGTTTCCTGGCCAGAAGCATCGCTCTGGCTGGATCCACTTCTATCTCATTATAGTATCTGGTGAGTGTCAGTATCTTTTTTTCTATATAGCTGCCGATCCAGTGATCGATATCCCCGACTATGAAGGCTCCGTTGTTTTTCAGCACCTTGTATACTCTTCGTATCAATCCCAGAATAGTCTTCCTGAAAAGTATCTGATGGAGAGCGAAACGGGCTTCCACAAAATCCACTGTGTTCTCGTATATCTCATGGGGAAAGACCAGACTCCTGTGTATGACACATGAACAGTTATCAGTGACGTTGACAAAGTTGGACGATTCCATGTAGGACCCTGGGAAGTCTTCCACGCATCGATCTGCAAGAACCTTATCAGGTTCGACACCCAGTACCCTAAGCTTGTTTTCAATTATATCCTTTCTGAGAATACCCTTATAGAGCTCACCTGTACCTATACCCAGAGACATGACTGCGGTAATATCTTCATTATTGTTGAGGGCATAATGTATGACATCAGTCATTACCGATTTTACCGCTCTGTTGACCGGTAAATCAGCAAAAAGCTTATAAGTGGAAGAGACCTCCCAGACGGCCTCCCCTTTTAACTCACCTGATGCTTTCATCGAAACCTCTTACAGAGAAATGTACTATCCATAATGCGTGAAAAGCAGCTACTTCTTCTCTTCGTCCTCGCTCTTGAGATAAACCTGATATTCATGTGCAAGACCGTGGTATTCATTGAACAATGGGAGTGTTTCGGCCACCTTGTCGCGGGGCACAGGTATTGTGGAGTCCTTATAACAGCACTCCTCAGGAACCCCCAGCTCTTCATCAGAGTACGGACCAAACACTCTGCAGTTATATGGCCTGACACTCTGAATCATACACACTCTTTTGTCCTTGTCATAGAACAGGCAGGCAGCTCCTGTCTTCCCCCAGCTGTCGCCGAGGTTGAGAAGCCCTTCGAAAAGATCGGCTCTTCCGAGCCTGAAGAGATGCTCAAAAATGTAATCGACTTCGAAGCCCCGGTAAGGAATCTGGGCGTGCTCACAGCATCTTCTGCAGGTGACACATTCCTTCACCTTATCTCCAAGATCCCTGTCAAGCTTTGCATAAAAGTCCCTGGTTTTATCAAAAAATCGATCGTTCATTCTAAAGCCTCCCGTCTGTGTTATTCTTCACAAAATGTCGTTTCATGGCCGTCTATAGCGGCCGGGCTGTCAATCATCTCAGTTTTTCCCTGCCACGCTGACATCCTTGAAATAAAGATGAGGTGCCAGAACTCCATCTTCATAGCTAACTTCCTTCCCAATGCCCAGAAGCTGGTTCTTAAGCAGATCATACACGTTTCCTGCTACCATAGTGTTCCTGACTCGACCTTCTATCTTACCCTTCTTGACCATGAAGCCGAGCTCCACATTCATAGAAAACTCTCCTCCCAGCAGGTTGCTCTGCCCGCCGCCTATTACCTGATCTACAATAAGGCCTTCTTCCATGTCTTCTATCATCTCTTCATATGTCATCTCGCCTGGCTGGATCTGCAGGTTGGATGCACTGGGAACCGGCGGCATCAGAAGAGCCCTGCCTGCCGAAGCAGTCGATTCACTTCCCAGCATGGATGCCGTCGAGAGATCGAGCAGATAGTTCTTTAATACCCCCCGATCGAAAAGAGGGAACCGCTGCCTGGGCACTCCCTCATCATCAAAGGGAGATGTCATAAGTCCGTAGTCCATCAGACCATCATCATAAAGCGTGAAGCGTTCGTCCACAATCTGCTCGCCGATGCGATCTGTCAGAGGTGATGAGCGCGTGACTATCATTCTTCCATTGAGCCCCGTGGTAAGCGCGGCTAATATATCAGATACGACTTTGGGAGTAAAGATAACAGGAATTTTTCTGGAAGGAGGCTCAATGGTGTTCTTGCAGAACTTCTCTTTCCAGGCAATCTCGCCGATGAGTCCGAACGGGTTCTCAGGGAAGTCACACGACATCTTGGACTCGTTGATGTAGAGAAATTCGCCTTCCCGGACCAGAAGAGCAGAAATAATCAGCGCAAAGATGGACTTATAGTAAACCTTTTCACCACCTCTCGTGGTGACCATGTTCTCCCGGAAAATACGGGTAAGCTTGACATCCACATATATCTCAGGGATCAGATCTCTGAGGCGTTTTATGATTCTGCTGCCCAGCTGTTCTGCTTCTTCCATCTCGAAGCTCACTATCCTGGGCTGAAACACTGCTACGTTAGGAAAACGCTTTCCTTTCCAGAAACTGAACTTTGCCTTTGGTCCGAACTTCGATGCGTCAATGGCTCTGTCCACCAGTGAGCCCGAATCATCTATCTCTGTATCTGATGCAAAACCAAGCCGGCCATCCTTGATAACCCTGAGAGAATAGCCCTGCAGAAGCTTGGATTTTACGGACTGAAGCTTGTTGGCTTCAAAGATCACCGGATACTCTTCCGTCTTTGTCATAAAGAGTTCGGCGTCCTTGCAGGATGAGAGTGCCTGTGATATCAACTTTTCAGTCATATTACCTTCCTCCTACGATGACGTTCCTGATCAGCATGTGTGGTCCGCCTCTGGCGATGGGAAGCGGAACCTGACCGCCTTTCCCACATCCGCCGGTGCCTCCACTGTTGAACATCTCCATATCATCGCCTATTGCTTCTATATTTTTCAACGTTTCAAAGATATTTCCAGTCAAAGTGAGATCTCTCACTTTCTGCCTGATTTCCCCCTTTTCTATCTCATATGCCTCACCGGCACTGAAGGTGAACATGTCCAGGTTCGTCATGCCACCCTGTGAGCCTTTCACATAATATCCGCGCTCGATCTTCCTGAGCATTTCATCAAACTTCCAGTCCCTGGGCTCAATATACGTATTTGTCATGCGCACAATCGGGTCAAATCTGAAATCCAGCGCCCTGGCATTTCCTGAAACTTCTTCCTTCATCTTGCCTGCCGTCTCCCGTGAATGCAGCCTCCCTGAGATCTTGCCGTCTTTGATTAGATAGTTTTTTCTGGAAGCGACTCCTTCGTCATCATATTTATTAGTGCCGGAGCAGCCCGGTATTGTCCCGTCGTCCACTACGGTCAGCTCTCTGGCACCCAGGGTTTTCCCCATCTCCATCAGACCTTTGATCTTCTCATTCTCAGAGATATGGTCAGACTCGCTCATGTGGCCGAATGCTTCATGTATGAATGTTCCTGCAAGCCTCTGATCGATGATGCAATCAAATTTACCACCCTTTGCAGGCTTTGCGTCCAGCAGGGATGCGGCAGTCTCGACAAGATCCTGAATCTTGTCATCGAGGTTTCTTACTGCATCAAAGCCCATCGTACCTCCAAGGGAATCATAGGCCCTCTGTACATTGGAGCCTTCACGCGCTATAGCCTGTATGGACATACCGCATTCGACACGCTCCTCTTCAATATAGGTGCCTTCAGAGTTCATGAAAAACTTATTCAGCCCTGCATCCTTGTAGAAGACTGACGAGGTGCTTATCCTTTTCCCTTTCAATATTGAATCGTTATAGTGGCGGACCAGTTGTTCCTTTTCCTGCAGCGATATCTGACGGGGATCGTCTGCCTGTCTCAAAGGCTTCTTGACGATATCCTTCACCGGAGGAACCTCTGCAAGCTCAGAGCTTTCGGCTTTTCCAACTTTTGCCTCCCTGGCTGCCAGAAATATGCTCTTGTTAAGATCGTCCATTGCAGTGAACGATACAACACCCCAGCGTCCCTTGTCCTTGACACGGATGCATCCTCCAAAGCTGTGCATCTCGCCGATCTGATCGAGATTCTTCCCCAGATACTGAATCCTCGTCTCTTTCCTGTCCTCTATCCTGACATCCATATAATCAACTCTGAGCGTGCTCATTGCTTCTTCAAGTCGTTCTTTCACTGTCGATACCTCCTGTAAGAGCTGCTTCTCATAGTGCATATTGCATCTGGGAAGTCCCAGTCCTTCCTGTTTATTCTCTGACTCTCACAATACCACGACGAATAAAGGGTCTCTGCATTATAAGACCCTTCCCTGCCATTCTTGCCGATTATCAGTATTGGAATGCGGTTTTCTTTCTAATATGAGGTCATATTTCTCTATTTCGCATCCAGAGGAAAACTTCCTCCTCCGGGAATAAAAATGCAGACAGACTCCAATATTTAAAGATGACTTGCTCAGAGTCTTCGATTCGAATCGATTTGTTGCCGGAATGTTATACAAACGCGCATTATAAATTGCACTATCAAAACTTCTGGAATCATCTATCAACGCTCATTTTACAATTTAGAATGCTGCAGTTTGTTATACTGGTGAGTATAATATTCGAGTCTGTCCCCAAAAGGAAGTTGTATGTCTCCTGTCGTAACTGTATCCACCATGAAGATTGTGCTTATCTATCCTCCTCAGGCTCAACCTTTTCTACCTCACCTGGCACTCCCTTCTCTGAAGGCGTTCATACAGCTCCACAGCTCGATCGAGGTGGAAATGATCGATGCCAGTATTGAATCATATGAGTATTTTCTATCTCCAGAATTTTCAAGCGAAAGATCGGCACCGGTTATCGAAAGCATAGAGAAAGCCAGGCAGTACCTTTCCAGAGGATTGGATTCGTTCGATGAGGAGAAATACTATCACAGTATTGAAGTGCTTCAAAATGCACTTAAAGATGTATCTGTCAGGTATCCTGGCGCAGCGCTCGACCTGAAAGACTTCAGGATGAATTACTCAACTTCGTCATCTGAACAGATAGTCAGAGCTTCAAAAGATTACAGCCAGAACCCCTACCTGGAGTTCTATGAAAAGAAGCTGATACCGCGAATAATGGAATTGTCACCTGCCCTTGTGGGAATATCCATCGGCTGGTTCAGCCAGCTCATCCCCGGCTTTACTCTGGCCCGCCTTATCAGGAATGCAAAGGCGGACCTGCATATCACCATCGGAGGGAGCGTGATAACCCATCTGAAAGATGTCCTGGTCTATAAACGAAAGCTATTCCCTCTGGTGAGCAGCTTTGCAGTCTATGAAGGAGAGACTTCACTGCTCGAACTGGCCAGTGCCATAAGAGACAAGAGAAGCATTGAAGGAGTTCCTGGATTGATATACCCTCACGGGAAAAAAGAGGTGAAAATAAATGCACCGTCTCTTCTGTCCCATCTGGATGAGCTCCCCTCTCCCGATTTCGAGGGCCTGCCCCTGGGACGTTATCTCTCGCCGGTGCCTTATCTTCCCATCGCAGCCTCCAGAGGCTGCTACTGGAACAGATGTGCCTTCTGCTCGCATCATTACAGCCTGTCAAGCTTCAGATCCAGAACCACAGAGACAGTACTCGGTGACATGAAAAAACTCCGTGAACGCTTCGGCGCCAGCCATTTCTACTTTGTAGATGATGCGCTGCCGCCTGCTCTCGTTACCGGCCTCCCATCCGCCATTGAAAGGGAACACTGTCAGTTTTACTGGGGAGGTGAGCTCCGATTCGACAGAGTCTTTCAGAATACCGATTTTTCCACGATCTATCGCGGAGGCTGCCGATTTCTGCTCTTTGGCATGGAATCGGCGTGCCAGCGCGTGCTGGATCTTATGAACAAAGGTATCGACAGCTCTATGATCACTGGAATCCTTAAAAATTCGCATCAGGCCGGGATAATCAACTGGGTTTTTCTATTCCTTGGCTTCCCTGGTGAAACCCGGGATGAAGCGCTTATGACAGTGGAATTTGTAATAAGGAACAGAGATTATATAGATATGATTGCTCCCGGGCACTTTGTGATGACCAGAAATTCTGAAATATGCACAAATCCAGAGAAATTTGGAATAACCAGAGTGGAAAAAGCTGATATGGACCACGATTTCAAGACATCTTTCGCTTTCCTTGCCGATAAGGGAATCTCTCCTGATGAAGCGAGTAAAATACTGAACGATGTAAGAACAAAACCGGAAATTGACAAATTTCTGAAGCTCTTTGTGGCAGAAGTGCACCTCATGTTCACTGGGAAATCTTCTGTGGCAAAACATTAATCGCTCAAGGCAGATTTCTGAAGATACCAGAGAGCGAAGACCTAAGAAATGGCAGCACAGTTTTGCCCTCCATCGTCAGATTGCATCGTAAAATGAAGGCTGAAGGTGTTTCACCTGTTTCTGTATAATATCCATCTGCAGCAAAATCACTCTTATTGAACGGGGAACAATGAAACTCTTCATATACTCTGCTAAAAACAATAATGGAGATCAGGTTAAAGGGAAACTGGAAGCGGCCGATAAGAGCCAGGCCATCAGAATGCTCAAGGAAAAGGAGCTCTTCATCCTGTCACTCGAAGAAAAAGGAACAATCACTTCAAACGGACAGGTAAGCAGAAAGTCATTCTTCCATTCAGGGCGCATCAGATCGGAAGATCTGATGATCTTCACCAGAGAGCTCTCGACAATGATCAGTGCAGGATTCCCTCTTCTATCGTCTATTGAGATTCTGAGAGAAGACATGCAGAATCCCGATGTGGAGAATATATTGATCCGGCTGGCTTCCGACCTCAAAGAGGGTATGTCCCTGTCATCAAGCCTGGAAAAATACCCTGAGGTCTTTTCCAGACTGTATATAAACCTTGTCAAAGCCGGTGAAGCCAGCGGCGAACTGGAGAAGATACTTCAGAATCTGGCGCTGTATCTGGAGACGTCAGAACGGATAAAAAAGAAGATTCAAGCCTCACTCGTCTATCCGGTGATACTGATAATAACGTCATTCATAATAGTAGGTGCATTCATCCTCTATGCTATACCAAAGTTCAAGAAGATATACGATGTTTTCGAATCGAAGATGCCTGTCCTTACAAAAGTATTTCTCGATTTCTCAGCTTTCCTTCAGCATAACATCATTTTCATAATAATCATATTGACTGCCGCATATACAGGCCTGGTGCTCTACATCCGGACGCCTGCAGGGAAACGTCGATTTGACAGAATCAAACTGAGCTTTCCTTACTTCAATGAAATATACAGGCGAATAGTCATTGCTCGGTTTTCCAGAACACTTGCCCTTCTCTACTCCAGTGGAGTCCCGCTTCTGGAGGCCTTCAGCCTTGTTTCTAATGTCAGCGACAATGTGATTATGGTGGAAGCGATAACCAGCATCGCCACAAGCGTACAGGAAGGTGAATCTATAACTGCGCCGCTGAAAAAGAGTGGTTTATTCCCAAGTATGGCCATCCACATGATTGACATAGGCGAGAAATCGGGAACACTTGATAAGATGCTCGTTAAGATAGCTGACCTATACGATTTTCAGGTCGAAAACTGGCTTTCATCACTAACCACGCTGCTGGAGCCTGTTCTGATAATGTTCCTGGGTCTTCTTATCGGATTCTTTGTACTTATCATGGCACTGCCGATATTGACTCTTCCCACGATCCTGCAGCCCTGAAGGAGATTAGTGCATCTGATGGGGAAAAAATGTTGTTCCATTAAAGGGATCACCCTCGTTGAAATAATGATTGCCTTTGTTATTCTGGCTTTCGGCCTTTTCTCACTGATGACGGTCTTCCCACAATTGTATGCTCTGGAAGCCCATACGGAAAATGTCTTTATAGCTACAGCCAGCGCAGAGGAAAAGCTCGATGAGCTGATAGACTCTGGAAAGCCTGTAAGCTCCTCGCCCATCTCAGACTGTCCCACATCACTGCGAGACTGCACACGCACCTGGTGGAGAGAAGACTCATATTCCGGCGGAGCCTCAGTTCAGAAGGTAAATGTGAAGATAACGTGGTTTGAAAAGAATACGGAAAAAAGCCTGACCGTGACTGGACTCGTCTCCTCCATTATTTCCACCCCCTGAGGTATATATGTCTTGTAGAAACGTATGCACAAATAAGAGAAATGCCGGAATGAGCCTCGGAGAGCTGCTCATATCGCTTGTTGTATTCGCAATCTTCTCTGCTGTACTCTATGTGGTTCTGTCGGGGGGCCTTCGCTATGGAGAAAAGAGCATAAGTGCATCTAAGATGGAAGAGGCTTCCCTCAGGATCAAGGAAGTCATCTCCAGAGAGGTAAGGGAAAGCCTCCCCTTTTCTGAGAATGACAGACTACTGAAGCTGTTCGGCACAGGCAGGCCGGTTCTCTTCAAGCCTTGCATTACAGCCTCCACAGCCTCTGAAATCATATTCACGACACCCGACTTCACGTCAGTGACAGAAGATATGACGAGCATATCTCTGGATACCCCTGCTTCACTTCAGACTGTAAGGTTCACAGTGGAAAACGGCAGCAATCTGATGGAAGAAAGGACACGTTATGCTTCTGATGGCTCCATATCAGAGATGAAAAAGCAGAAAATACTTGCTCTCAAAGATGGAAAGATCACTTTGACTGCCGATTACAGAGGAGCCCGCTCTCTTTACATCACAATAGCCTGTCATAATGCGAGCAGGAATTTTTCTGTATCTTTCAATGCCATAACCCAGAATAAGTAGGAGGGAATGCATGCCTGCAGCAGAAAGATCACTGTCAGTGAAGCACAGAGGTGTTGCGCTGCTTCTAACCTTCATTATCACAGCCATTCTTACGATACTCACTGCCTCACTGGCTCTGAATATTTCATATCAGTCCCGCCTGACGCTGATGCATTATAATTCTGTATGCGCCTTTAATAACGCCCGTTCAGGAATTATAAGGGCACAGGCGGAGCTTCTTAAAGATCCTCTGTGGGGCTCCAGCGGTGATCTCACATACAAAATGGCAAACGGCAGTTATACTGTAAGGATAAAGCCCCAGACATCGGTTTCAGGGGGCTCAGCCTCATACTGGAAAATATCATCACACGGAGAAAGCGGTGGAGCAAAAAGAGCTCTAACGTGCTGGACACTTAAGAAAACTTCTCTGGAATATGTTCATTGGTCTGAGAGCCAGAACCACCCGGATCTTGGTGTGGCATGGCTCTCAGATGGCGAGTGTTTTTCAGGACCTGTCCACAGCAACGGATACTTTTCATTGAGAGGAAATCCGCGCTTTGACAGCCCAATAACCAGTGGAAACACTGGAGACCCCCTCCTCAACCATTCTGATCGAACCTATCTTCAGGGAGGGAAAAAATACTTTGACAACAGTTACTTCTATCATTACAACACATCTTATGAGAAAGACGCCCCTCTTCCAATAACAGAAAAAGACTTGACCACAATGACCGGGAATGCCTCTGTCGCAACATTTCCATCCTTTGACAGTAACTGGAAGAGCAATGCATCCAATATTTACAATGGCAAAACAGCAATCACCTTCTTGAGAAACGGGCATATCCGCATAACAGATTCTTCAGGCACAGCAGAGCTGCCCACTGCCTCTAAGACCATTTATGTCAGTGGAGATGTCGAACTGAGAGGGAATGTAAATGGAAAGGCATCAATAATTGCAGATGGAGATGTGTATATAACAGGAAATATAAGATACCGTGACAGCAGTAACTGCTTTCTCGGCGTCATATCGTCGAAGAATATCATCCTTGATGATAAAGGGCTGCATAATGTGCAGCTTGACGGCTTCTTTGCCGCACTTGGGGGAAGCTTTTTCGCAAAAGAATACAAAACAGTAAAACCGCGGAAAACCATGACAGTCTTTGGCTCAATCCTTGCCAGATACGGTGCTCCTGTCAACACCTGTAGCAGCACGGGTGCTCCGGCTGCAGGATATGTCAGAAACATGGTATATGACAAAAAATGTATCAATGCTCCATCGTGGTATCCCAGGAGCTCTGTGCTTATCATATACGCCTTTAAAGATGAAAACATCCCTGTCTGGTGAGAACCTGACCCCATATCCAGGATCCAACCTTTAGAATCTCAGCTTATCAATATATGACATCCGGTTTCCTTAAGTCTCAACCATTTCCCATCTCCAGAAATCTATTAAAAATATTGAATCCTTTCCATAACATGGCTATCTATAAAATTGTAAAATGAATTCGGAAAGAAAGTTGAGTCTATATGACTAAACCAGAAAAGGAGTGATGATAAATGTCTAAAATCGTAGGTATTGACCTGGGAACAACAAATTCAGTGGTGGCAGTAATGGAGGGTGGAAAGCCGGTTGTTGTAAACAACGCCGAAGGCAACAGAACCACTCCCTCGATAGTGGGCTTCGCCAAAAACGGAGAGCGCCTTGTAGGAGAGCTCGCCAAGAGGCAGTCGATCAGCAACGCTGACAGGACAGTCGTATCTATCAAGAGGAAGATGGGTACAAGCGAAAAAGTCAACATAGATGGGAAATCATACTCTCCGGAAGAGATATCCTCGATGATCCTGAAGAAGCTGAAGGAAGATGCAGAGCGCTATCTGGGGCAGAAGGTAACAAAGGCGGTCATTACTGTACCGGCATACTTCAATGACTCACAGAGACAGGCCACAAAAAATGCAGGTACCATAGCAGGGCTCGAAGTGCTGAGAATTATCAATGAGCCTACTGCAAGTGCACTTGCTTATGGACTGGACAAGCAGGATGAGCTTCTGACAGTTCTGGTTTTCGATCTTGGCGGAGGAACCTTCGATGTATCCATACTTGAGATCGGAAATGGAGTATTTGAAGTGAAGTCTACATCGGGTAATACTCATCTCGGCGGCGACGACTGGGATCAACGCCTCATAGATTATTTCTCTGACGAATTCAAGAGGATGAACGGCATCAATCTGAAAGGCGATAAGATGGCGCTTCAGCGGCTGAAAGAAGCGGCAGAAAAAGCCAAGATAGAGCTATCGACAGTGCTTCAGACAACTGTCAACCTTCCTTTCATCACGGCTGATCAGAATGGGCCGAAGCATCTTGACATGACCATTACAAGAGCAAAGTTCGAGGAACTGACAGCAGATCTGGTTGAAAAATGTGCCGGACCGGTCAAGCAGGCTCTTGCAGACTCAAAGCTCGATCCGAAGCAGATTGACAGGATTCTGCTTGTCGGCGGCTCTACCAGAATGCCGATGATTGTGGATTACGCAAGAAAGACCTTCGGCAAGGAGCCGAACAAGGATATCAATCCTGATGAATGCGTGGCTCTTGGAGCCGCAGTGCAGGCTGCCGTTCTTTCAGGTGAGGTAAAGGATGTGGTGCTTGTCGATGTGACGCCTCTCACACTTGGAATTGAGACTCTCGGCGCAGTCATGACAAAGCTGATTCCAAGAAACACTGCCATTCCATGTACCAGGAAGGAGGTATTTTCAACAGCTGCCGATAATCAGCCGGCCGTGGATATTCATGTGCTGCAGGGCGAACGGGAATTTGCATCTGATAACAAGACACTTGGAAAGTTCGTGCTGGCCAATATTCCACCGGCGCCGAGAGGAATGCCTCAGATCGAAGTCACATTTGACATAGACGCCAACGGAATCCTGAAGGTAACGGCAAAGGATATGGCTACAGGTAATGAGCAGAATATCCAGATTAAGGCTACCACCAACCTGAACGATCGCGACATCGAAAGAATGGTGAACGATGCCTCCCGATATGAAGCAGAAGATAAAAAGAGACGCGAAAAAGTTGAGGCAAAGAACAACGCAGAGAGTCTGATCTACCAGACTGAGAAAACTGTCCGCCAGGCCGGAGATGCTGTAGATCCGGCCGGCAGAGGAAGAATCGAGGAGGCTGTCAATGCATTGAAAGCCAGCAAGGAAAGCGATGATATCTCCAGGATCAAATCCGATTCTGAAAGGCTTACACAGGCGCTGTATGAGCTGACCTCAAAGATGTATTCGCAGCAGGGCTCTCAAGACAGCAGAGGAACATGTGGCGGAGGCAGCTGCGGTGCTGGCAGAGATGGAGGCACTTATGGAGCATATGGATATGGCCACAACCCACAGAGTCAGGCAGGCGGAGATCGCATGCCAGAAGATGATATCATAGATGCAGAGTATAACGTGAAGGGATAAGACCGTGCCATTACCTGGTATCCCAGGTGACAGAATGGGATGTTAGAAAATCAGAAAAGAGTCCGGAACCTCCGGACTCTTTTCCCGTAAGAGATGGTATCAACATAAAGGATTTTTGAATCTTCAGATAAAAGATAAAGCTTTGGAGGGGATACCAGACCCCGTATATAATATACAGAACAAAAGAGAAAATTGAGCGCTTCCATGTCAGATGATGTAGCAAAAACCGTCAAGGAATCAATTCTGGGAAACCTTGCTCAGGACGAACGTCTTGAAGGGCTTGAGATCCCCAATGTCACCGAGTCCTTTTTTATTAACGAGCTGATAGCTGTAGGTATAGCCGTTGGTGAGAACAAGCTGCCTAAAGAGATTCTTGAAGAGAAGATGAAAAATCTTCAGCTCCGCTTCTTTGAATCATACAGAAATTTCCTCACAATCTACTCAGAATCACAACTGCCTGAAATAATCGACAAGGAAGCCAAGAAGATCCTGAAGGCTTATGAGGAGCAGGACAAGGCCCTTGCCGAAATCCAGTGTTTTTTTACCGACGAAGAGACCAAGCATATCGCCCAGGGACTTCACGGCCTTGTATCGGCCTTCAATAAAATGTCCCAGGCAAACAAGAACTTCGCCCGATATCAGCAGGCCATGGGCGGGAAGGAATGTCCAGACTGCGGATACATAAACCTGCTGGGCGAAGTATACTGTAAAAAGTGCAAGCATATCTTCGTAATGACATCAGACGAGATCAGGAAGGAGTTTGATGTGATGAGCTCAGTGGATTTGGAGTCGGAGCTGGAAAGCGGAGGCATCCTCTTCCCCAAGCATCTGGCCAGGCTTTATGGCAACTATCCAAAGCTGAATCAGAATGAGATTTCAATCCGTGATTTCATCGGAGAGATTGACTGGATTCTTGCACTCCTGATCAGGACAAAGCTGAAAACGGAAAAAGTGCTTTTCAAAGAGACGATCGGACAGGCCAGAGAGCAGATAATTCACTCCGGCTGGGCCCTCATGGATGGCCTGAACATCCTCAATGTTGCGATGAACAAGATTCGCCTTTGCCTCCTTCAGTTTGATATGGCAAAAATGCAGGAAGGATGGACAGAGCTGCTTTACGGAGCAAGAAAGATGATGCAGGGGAACTCATTCTACCCGCTCATAGACAAACAGGCAAAGGAAGACGGGCTCAAGAGCGATCTGGAGCTGAAGATATTCGATCAATCGACATAGCCACCGGTATCTCAGCCTTCACTGACTTCCTGCCTTCCTTTTTATCAACAAGACTTACCGGCTCAAGTGTCAGGCTCCCCAGAAAGGTACAGATCGCCAGTAATGAAAGAACCCTTGCCGCGACATCCGGAGGCTTTTCCTCTTCAATTGCGCCTGGATTCCCAGCAAGCGTGATGATGAAGCACATGAAGGCAAAGATATACCAGCCTTTCCAGAAGAAGAAGCCCAGTATACAGAGCACTATTATTACAATAAAGGATAAAAAGGCGTGAGCCCTGCTGCTCATATATGCCCTGGCAATGTGGCCGCCGTCCAGCTGTCCAACAGGCATCAGATTGATGCCGTTCACCAGAAGGCCGAACCACCCGGCGATGGCAAGGGGATGATAGACTGGATACATTCCTGCAGGAATCTTATGCGTCAGTAAAAGTATTACATTGAATAGCAGAGGCTTCCCATAGTCAATATAAGGCGGTATGACCATTGACACCTCTACGACAGATGTGAGCTTCAGGCCGAGGCATATGATTATTATTGATGCGGTGAGACCCACGAGAGGGCCACTGGCTCCGAGCTTCACCATCGCATTTCGATCAGGAGGGGGAGTCTTTATGTTTATCATCGCGCCCAGGGTTCCGGCAAAAGAAAAGTAGGGGATCATCGGGATGAAATATGGAAAGCTGGCCAGGATGCCGGTCTTTCTGGCAGTATACCAATGGGCAAATTCGTGGCTCCCCAGTATGAATAGAAGCCCCAGAGAGAATGAAAAGGCTCCGAAGACCGGATCCTTCATCAATCCCATATTTACGATATCGAGACTCAGCTGATAGCCTGCTACGGTTGTGGTGACAAGTGTGAGAAGGAACAATATGACGTGGAGTGCAATGTTCTCCTTCTTTCTTCGCTTCGCTGTCCTTATAAGAATGCACACCCTGAGGCCGCATCGGTTTCTCACCAGCGGAACATATCCCATTTCGGAGAGGCCGAATACAAGTTCCCTGGGAAGCCGCTCTTCTGCACTGCACGGGAAGTAAAAGCTCTCTCCCGCTCCCTGCAGCCACTCTATGTGACGGAAGCTGACGATAAGCTTCCAGAGCCTGAGTATCTCATCGACCACTTTTTTCTGTGGATCGTGTCCGGCTTCTTTTTCATGCTTTATGTCACTGGTGTGTTCATCGCAGGATTCAAGCGCACCCTGGCATGTGATGCAGGCAGTCGCTTCTTCATCACGCACTGAAAAGACGTTGCACTCAGAGCAGCGGCGGATGAAATGGGTGCTCACTTTTCTCTCCTCGATATCCGACTGGCATAAGAGAGTGCCGGGAGGATCTGCCACCTGCCATATCTGCATCTCTCTGCCGGGCAGGCAGCTTTGCACAAAGCAGACTGACTCCGCTATTCTTTATGACATCACTGTTCAGAATCGTCAGGCCGGTTGGATGTTGACCGGCTGGACAGTTCATTGCCGGCGCTGTCTTTTCCAATCCATGAGATCGTTATCCAGCCGATACTTGCAGATTTTCTGCTTTTCAGCACCAGATCTCCTATCTCTCTGTCCAGTACAATATCTTTTTCTACTGTTGCATTCGCTTTAATAATTATACGATCTTTAAGAGTCCTGTCAAAACTTCTTGTGACCGCGTTTTGAACCGGATCATCAGGCGACTCGAGGTAGTGAACGGACACTTCATATGATACGATCTCTACGTCAGAATTCCCTATCTCTGCGAAGGTGCATCTGGCAACAATGTCATTTATTCCTCCCAGCAAGTTCCTTCTGATATTTATCAGAAATGATGACTTCACTTCACCCCTTGTCGATCCGGCTGCTGCCGTATTCAATGCTGCAGCATGTGGAGATGGGTCTTCGCCTCCTCCGGAATCACTCTGTGAAGATGCAGATGATGGCTGAGTGGAAGACATCCGGTCAAAAGGCCGGTAAGCAGAAGGAGGGAGATCCGCATGGGTAACTGCCTCTCCGGAAGCAGCAGGCGCATTGTCTGATGAAGAAAGGCCGGTTGGATTCACCGGTGAACAGTTCTGCAACGGCGTAGAACTGAGCGGGATGGAAGCCTTTATGCCGGTTGTTCTCATCGCCTCAGGGATAACTCTTTCCTTAAGATGAGGATAGGCTATTATGAGGCCTGCAATGACAATCAGCAGTATCATTGCTATATTAAGGTTTTTAGGGTCCTTTTCCCTCACATATGCCACAAGCTGAGTGAGTGTCCAGAGTCCGGCCAGCAAGGCCGCAATGGCAGTTATTATCTGCATATAGTTCATTTTTATGCACCTCTTGAATTTCAACAGAGAGAGTCGTCATCAAGGGATGTCCAGGAACTTCTATAGTAACATTGCCTGCCCCCCCTGTGGGGATAACGACAAAGTTTACCTGTACTCCCCTTCGGTGACAGACCGGAAGAGGGAATTATGGAGAAAAATGGTGAATCCCTTAAAAAAAACTATCCTTTATCCAAGTTCGCTAGATCGGAACCCTGATATCTGAGATTTCGTGGAAATGTGAAATAAACCCTCCATTGGGTGCAGTCCCCGCTTTGTTATGTTCTCACGCCTATGTCTATCCTGAGTGTAACATTCACAAAGTGGGCATAACAGTTGTAAGCTATCAGGGTATCCAGGATTTAACAATTTGTTTATAACTTCTCTTCCATCGCCTGCTATAATAGTATTATGGTACAATGTAACAGATATGTCGGCATATTCGGCCTGCAGGGCCGATATCTCTGAATGCCAGAATCCTTGACTGCAGTTGAAGGCAGGCCTTCATCAATGTACGATTCAGGAAAGGCAATATGAACAGCATAAACGGCCTGAGCGGCGGCAGCAGCTTACCGCTGCCGCATGCGAATTCCAGTGAACTGGCTGCTGGGAATGAATCTCAGAGTGACCCGTCTGAGACTGTAACTCTGAGATTCCTGCATACGAACGATATCCACGCTCAGCTCACCCCACGCACGGTCGACGGCGTGAAGAGCGGTGGCATGGCCTATCTGGCCTCGCAGGTAAAAAAAGAGCGCGCAGGCCTGGAAGACAGGACTTTCCTGATAGACTCAGGTGACTGCCTTTCAGGCACTAACGTATCAGCTCTCCTCGGTGGGGAGCCTATGGTAAGGATAATGAATACCATGGGATACGATTATGTAATCCTGGGTAATCACGATTTTGACTTCAGATACGAGGGGCTCATGGACAGCCTCAATAAGGCATCGTTCCAGACGCTTCTGACGAATGTCCTGGACGATAGAACCTCACCCCTTTTTCTTTCAAACCCGGGCGGTTGCGCGAGCGTAGGCATAAGGGAGATAGATGGAGTCAAAGTTGGAATCCTCGGCTTTTCTACGAACGATACATATTTGACACAGGACAGGAGCACCTTGCGCGATATTCGTATTGAGGATCCTGTTGAAAAAGCCCAGCGGGTCATACATTTTCTGAAGATGCAGGGCGCCGATGTGATAGTCGGTATATCCCATCTGGGCCTTGAGCAGGACAGAAAGCTGGCAGAAGAGATCAAAGGCCTCGACATAATATTCAGCGGCCATTCACACGATGCAACGGCTGAGCCTGTCAAGGCCGGAAACACGCTGATAGTCCAGGAAGGCTGCCATGGGGCAAACCTGGGTGCCATGGACATCTCTTACAACAGGAAGACAAAGCAGATCGAAAAAACGCAGTTCAGGCAAATACCGATAGATCCCTCGAAAATAGTTCCGGACGATGAAGTCGGCGAGCTGATCTCCAGCTATCAGGAGCAGGTAAGGGAAAGGCTCGAAATGGAAGTCGGAGAGACGGCTGTTCCGCTGACCAGGAGCGGTCACATCGACTCGCCGATGGGGAACATGGTCGCAGACGCCATGAGAGAGAAGGCTGACACCAATATTGCTCTTATTCACAGCGGCTTCTTCAGAAGAAATCTGCCTGAAGGCCCCGTAACTATGGGCGATCTTGTTGATACAATGCCATACGAGCTTCAACTGGTAAACACTGTGATCTCAGGAGAAAGCCTGCAGGCCATCATGGAGCGGAGCGCTGAATGCGCTGATCCTGCGCGGGAAAAATCCAAGATGCTCCAGGTATCAGGGCTCACAGTCCGCTACTGCAAAGACAGGCCGAACGGCAAAAAAAATGTGGAGGTATTGTACAACGGCGAACCTCTCGACCCGCACCGCAGCTACTCAGTGGCAACTGCTGACTTTCTCGCGACAGGTGGAATCGGATACCATTATTTTAAAAAGGGATCGAGCGTATTCTGCGGATGCCTTGTGAGAGACGCTGTCAGCGATTATCTGAAGAGCCACAGAAATGTCTCGCCTGAATCAGGTAAGAGAATCTCCGCTGAATGACAGCTTCAGCGGCAAGCACAGAGCACGCTGTCATGGGTGAAGCGAGCTGAGTTCTTCTATCACAATATCACCTGAAGACACCTTTGCCATCTGGTTCGTGGTTTTCCAGCCATATTCCGCTCACAGACAGTCTTCAGACATTATCTTCATCTGCTGCATCGTTATCAGAAGAAGGACTTTCTCCTGCTCCATGGAAATGGAAGTTGGTTGGTCATAGATATTCCATAAGGAGGCGGTATTGCAATGCGTTGTCCACGGTGCAATGATAGTATGAGGACTGTCACGGTAGGTCAGGTTGAACTGGACACATGCGACAGCTGTGAAGGTGTATGGTTTGACAGGGAAGAGCTTCGCGCAGTTCTGGACATGGACAAATCATCTATGTACCGCTCTCTAATCTCCAGAGCCATGGATACATCCGTGGATAGAATAGAGACGCCTGGCCGCAGTGAAATGAAATGCCCCCGTTGTGGAAGCGATCTCATCCGCTATAATTATCAGGGTTACAGTGGAATCCTGCTGGATGGATGCGACAGGCAGTGCGGTATATGGCTCGATGATGGAGAGCTCAGAAAGCTGTTTGATTATATGGCACAGGCATCAAAGCCCGATCCGGCAAGAGAAGCGGCCCTGATGGGTGAACTGAATGCGATAAAAACTGATGCTGAGGTGAAGCGGCGGCAGGTCCTGGACAGCATAGTCACTATGGACAACAGAGGTGGTATGCTTAAAGTTCCTGGAATGGTGCTGCAGGGAATCGTCAACCTTCTGGACAGGATTGGAGTCGTATAGGACTCAATTCTTAAGATTTGCTCTGATGGGCCTGCTGGCCCTTTTTTCGATCTGTGCACCTTTTCAGAATTTACTCTTCACATTTTGCATTTCATCCCCTTTTTACCTGTAACCGCCATTCAATTGAGAGTTTCACAGAAATGGTGGCCTCCGGGCAAGTATCGACCATACAGAGCAAATCATGCTATATGTATGACAATGTGAGCGAAGCGAAATGTGTTAGCACTTGTCTTTCAAGATTGCTAAAATATTAGCAATTCAAAGTATTTATGAAATATAATGCGTAAATCAAAGATTTTTATAATTTTACAGACTTGATTTTTTTCTCTTCATGCAGTATAGATAGATTTAGCACTCAAGACAGATGAGTGCTAAACTTTTCAAGGAGGTACAAGATGACCACAAAGACGCTTAATGTGAAACCTCTCGGGGACAGAGTTATTATAAAGCCCCTTCCTCAGGAGGAAAAAAGCAAGGGAGGAATCATCCTTCCCGATACTGCGAAAGAGAAGCCCCAGCAGGGCGAGGTAGTGGCGATTGGAAGCGGCAGAATCCTTGACAACGGCACCAAAGTGCATATGGAAGTCAAGGTCGGAGAAAAGGTGCTCTATGGAAAATATTCCGGCACCGAGATAAAGATAGAAGGCGAAGAGTATCTGATTGTCAAGGAAAGCGAGATACTTGGCATCATAGCATAAAAATGTGGCAGCATTCTCTCCACTTCCTGAGCACGCTGTTGGAAGACAGCTCTCAGACGTTCGTAACAATGAAATTTTGAAGGAGGTAATATTATCATGGCATCTAAGATTCTTCTGTATGATCAGGAAGCCCGCAAAGCCCTGGAAGAGGGCGCAAATCAGCTTGCAAACGCTGTAAAGGTCACTCTCGGCCCTCGTGGCAGAAATGTGGTGCTCGACAAGAAGTTTGGCTCACCTACTATCACCAATGACGGTGTCACCATAGCTAAAGAGATAGATCTGGAAGATCCGTTCCAGAATATGGGGGCCCAGCTCCTTCGTGAAGTGGCATCAAAGACAAATGATATCGCAGGAGACGGCACCACAACCGCAACCGTGCTTGCCCAGGCAATGATCAAAGAGGGTATGAGAAATGTCACCGGCGGAGCCAACCCGCTCTCCATCAAGAGAGGGATTGAAAAGACTGTTGAGAAGGCCGTTGAAGAGATAAAGAAGCTTGCGAAGCCGGTCGAGAAAAAGTCTGTCATCGCTGAAGTGGCTGCAATTGCCGCCAATAACGATGCTGAAATCGGCCACATGATAGCCGAGGCCATGGAAAAAGTCGGCAAAGACGGTGTCATAACAGTAGAGGAATCCAAGACCATTTCGTCATCTCTTGAGCACGTAGAAGGCATGCAGTTTGACAAGGGTTATATCTCGCCGTATTTCATCACAGACTCAGAGAAGATGGTATCAGAGCTCAAAGATCCCTACATCCTGATAAGTGAAAAGAAGATATCAGCAATTGCCGACCTTCTCCCGATTCTGGAGAAGGTAGTACAGGTGCAGCGCCCCCTCGTCATCATCACTGAGGACCTCGAAGGCGAAGCGCTGGCAACACTAGTTGTAAACAAGCTGCGCGGCACATTCCAGACTGCAGCTGTCAAAGCTCCCGGCTTCGGCGACAGACGTAAAGAGATGCTGAAGGACATTGCCGTACTCACAGGCGGCCAGGTAGTAACAGAAGAGCTCGGTATCAAGCTCGACAAGGTGACACTTGATATGCTCGGAAAAGCCAACGTTGTGAAGGTGACCAAGGACGACACCACCATCATAGAGGGAAAAGGCGATGACAAGGAGATCAAGGGCCGCATCGAGCAGATCAGGCGCCAGATTGAAGCAACAGATTCCGATTATGACAGAGAGAAGCTGCAGGAGCGTCTCGCAAAGCTCGTAGGCGGCGTAGCTGTCATCAAGGTTGGAGCAGCCACCGAGACAGAGCTTAAAGAAAAGAAGCACCGAATGGAAGATGCCCTTTCAGCGACAAGAGCAGCCGTTGAGGAAGGCATTGTACCAGGCGGCGGTGTAACATTCATCAGCATTCTGCATCATCTTGAGGAGCTGAAGCTCCAGGGCGACGAAGCCATCGGCGTGAACATCGTAAAGAAGGCCATGGAAGAGCCTCTCCGCCAGATTGCCAACAATGCAGGCAAAGAGGGCTCAGTGGTAGTCGAGAAGGTAAGAACGCTCGAGAAAAACCACGGCTACGATGCACAGAAAGATGAGTATACCGACATGTTCAAGGCCGGAATTGTCGATCCTGTGAAAGTAACTCGCTCTGCTCTGCAGAATGCAGCCAGCATCGCTGCAATGGTTCTCACCACAGAGACACTTGTAGCCGAGAAACCGGAAAAGGAAAAAGCAATGCCGATGCCAGGAGGCGGAATGCCAGGCGGTGGAATGGATATGTACTAGGCTGAAAGCCTGAGATAAGCTTGATAAAAGAGGCGAGCAGAGCTCGCCTCTTTGTTTATATTGCTTTTACAGCGCTATTCAAGCGGTGCAGTGATTAAAGCTGTATGATCTGCACGGTGCTCAACTCTCTTCTGAGGCTAATCCTCATACTTGTAACCCACTCCCCTGATTGATTGAATCAGGGAAACAGGCGCACCCAGCTCGTAAATCTTTCTTCTCAGATTTTTTATGTGAATATCTGTTGCCCTCGTATCAGCAACTCTGTCGCCCTCGGCAAGACAGAACTGAAGCTCTTCACGAGTGAAGGTCTTCCCCTGGCGACTCATCAGTATCTTCAGTATTGAAAATTCGGATACAGTGAGGCTGGTGGAAGTTTTTTCAGAACAGAGCGTCCTGCTTTCCAGGTTCAATGTCAGATTATTTGATCGTATGAACGCTTTTTCACAGGGCTCCCGGCCTTCCACATCAAATTCAATCCTTCTGAAAGCAGATTTTACCCGCGCCACGAGCTCACGTAAAGAAAAAGGCTTGGTAAGGTAATCATCACCTCCCAGCTCTATTCCGAGGACGCGGTCTACTTCATCTTTCTTCGCAGAGATGAATATTACCGGCATCTTCATGGTTTTCCTTATTTCCACCAGCATCTGCATGCCATCAACTCCGGGAAGCATTATATCAAGCACAATGAGATCCGGCGGGTTTTCCATGATTGCCTTCAATGCATTATCACCTCTAAAAAATGAAGTGACCTCATAGTTCTCATTCTTCAGGTATCTGACTATGATGTCATTGATCTCAGGCTCATCTTCAACTACATATACTGTCTTTTTCCTGTCCATTTTACGCTCTTCTGTTCCTCGCAAGCTGCCGATAAGCTGCATAACCATGCTCATGTTCTTCTTTCAATGTTTAAGGTAAGATCACTTCTCAACCGGGAAGGCAGAATTGATGGATTATATCATGGAAATATCATAGCAGACAAATGTGAATTTTTATCATGATTTTGTATTGCTTCTGTAAGCATGATGTAAGATTGTTGTTAACTATATAATCGCTCAACGATGTGTCGAGTGAATGCTTAACCATCAGCTGGCTGCAATAATATTTAATGCAGTTCAGAGTACGATATGCAGGAGGACAGCAATCTTTTGTGAAATAAAGCAGGAGTGGAGTATCAGTACAGGTAATGCCAGTTTTTCGTTTTTCTGGTGCTCATAACCGGATGTGAGGTGCACTATGAAGTTTACTACTGAAGAAATAATGGAGCGCATGAACGCATATGTGAATTATGCTCATCGGATAAAAGAAATAAAAGATCTTCTACTTGATTTTGAGATATATGGCGATGAAGATGTCGTAATGGCGGCAATGCGTCAGCAGGATGAGCTCCTGAAAGAAATTCATACAATATATCAGGATAGAATGCTTCCCATAGTAGAGGAAGTGGCGCGCTATGTCAATGAGAACAGGCATCTGCTCAATCAACCCCGACCGGAGCTCACGGCAGAGGAGCCATCACAGGTACCTGGTCAGGTGGAGCAGCAGGAAACAGAAGACAGGGATGCGCAGTCCAGAGCAAGCGCGATGGCAATGGGCAGCGCATTTTTGTCATCAATAAAGGATGAGAAACTGAAAAAACATGAATGAAAAGAAACAGAAAGTGCTCCTGATCTTCCCTCCCCAATGGATACCTCTTAATCCCCATTTTTCTCTCGCTACACTTGCAGGTCATCTGAAAGGGGAAGGGCATGAGGTATCTATTGAGGACACTAACATCAGATTTTACCGCCACATACTTTCGCCGGAATATATGGATTATTCTGCAGCAAAAGCTGAAAACAGCTATCAGTATCTAAAAGAGAAGCTCATGATTACAATGGTAAGCAATGACTCCTCTCTCCAGGCTCAGATAGACAGCGCAAGGTTCCTGCAGATTGAAAAATCTCTGCGTGAACAGAGATCAACGATCCAGAGTGTCAAGGAACAGCTTCCCCAGGCATTATCGGTGTTTGACAGCAGAGAGAAGTTCTATGATCCTTTCCTTCTCGTGAAAGCCTTTCTCACTGTTGACAAAGCTCTTGAGATAGCATCACTTCCGTATTATCCAGCCAGGATGAGATTCAATGACTTTTTCACTCCCCGCTTTCCATTGACCGTGCAGGGTCTGATTGACTTCACCGATGATAAGGACGAGAACATGTTCCTGTCATTCATGAAGAAGGAAGCCTCCAGACTGCTTAAATATCAGGCAGATGTGATCGGCATCTCTATCAACTCACCGACGCAGCTTCTTCCCGGATTGACACTCTCTAGAATCCTGCTGCAGAGTAAACCTGAATGGTGCCATTTGAACATAGGTGGCAACTATTTTACAAAATTAAAGGACGTCATCCTGTCCCACAATGAGTTATTCAGCCTCTTTACCGACAGCATCATACTCGGTGAGGGTCAGAAGCCGCTTTTGAAGCTCATTGACGCACACAGAAGAGGAGAAAGCCTTGAAGATGTTCCCTCGTTGATCCATATGATTCCGGGACAGGCTGCTCCAATATATACATTCAAAGACATGCCTGTTCCCCTGAATGAGCTTCACCACCAGGTACTTGACGGCCTGCCTCTGGAAAAGTATTTTGTACCTGATCTGGCAATCTCACTTCAATCGAGCAAAGGCTGCTACTGGCAGAAATGCACCTTCTGCGACACTGACTTCGGTATCGAACCGGATATAAAAAGTGTGGACAGGCTAATCGATGAAATGAAGTTCCTTAAAACTTCATACGGAATCAGCCACTTCGAGTTCATCGATGAATCGATCACACCACAATATATGGATGCCATGGCCCGGCGAATCATTAAGGAAAAGCTGGATGTCACGTGGTTTTCCAATGCAAGGACTGAGCTGGCATTCACCAGAAAACGGCTTGAGCTCTACAGAAAGAGCGGACTGGTCATGCTCCTGTGGGGTGTTGAATCTGGCAGCACAAGGATAATGAAGCTCATCAACAAAGGCGTGGACTTCGAAAAAAGGCTGGATATCCTCAGAGACTCAAATGACTCAGGAATCTGGAACTTTGCCTACATATTCTTCGGTCTTCCCACAGAAACAAGAGAAGAGGCAGAGATGACCATAGATCTGATCCGGGATAACACCGATATAATACATTCATATGGAAGAAGCATCTTTACATTGGGAAAGCACGCCGCCCTGAAGGACAAAGCGGAAAAAATGGGTCTGGTAGAATGGATAATGGATGATCAGGAGCTGTCGACCAACATGGGATATCGCTCTCTTTCAGGCATGACACAACGGGAAGTGATGGAGATGGCTGAAATTTGCAAGGGGGCCTGTCACCTTCAATATGGTGAGCCACTATGGATGTATCTCAAGTACAGGGAGATCCTGTTCCTGTACCTCAGCCACTACGGCATGGAATTCGTGCTGAACCACAGGTTCTCCGATGAACAGAAGCGCACCATCTATACAATGTACAGCGCTTCACAATAATTTGTAACATATTGGCATAAAAAAGGAAGATTCTGGATAAAATTAATAGGAAAGTTTTACAAGTTGTTAATAATATTCAGTTTTTTTTCAGGGAAAATTGAATAACAATTCATCGGCACTTTTGATAAAAAGTGTGTAAGACATGCAAAATCTAAAATTACGGAGGAAAATATGGAAGGAATACCTGGAATCCAGAATTTCGATTATTCACGGTTCTACGGAGCTGGGATGGACCTGTCCAATATGAGCGAAGAACAGATAGCACAACTGATGCAGGAGCAGAAGATGAAATGGATCAAGTCCTCAGCTCTGGCACCGCAGGCCCAGCCAGGCGCACAGGCAGCAGGAAAGGATGGAGCAGTTGACGGGACGACAGGAGCTTCACCAGGAGCGGGACAAAATGCTAATGCCGCCGCTGGAGAGCCCATCATCAACAAGAACGGCACAAAGATGAATGCCCAGGAGGTAGCAACGATCTCTGACATCTTTAAAAAGGCCGGCAAGAGCGGCATGAAGGCTGAAGAGCTGGCGGAAAAGCTGAAGGAACGTGGTATCGAGGCGACTGCAACTAAAATAAACGGCAAAATGGCATTGAAATTCGCCAACGGAGATACATTCGTCGATACAAGCGCTAATGGAGTCCTGGATACTGATGACAAGGAATGGACCGAAGCGCTGAAGACACTGAAGAGTAAATATGGAGACAATCCTCCTCAACTCCAGGGAGGACAGGGAAATAATGCCGTCAATACTGTCAATGAAGTAAATAACACCGAAAATGGACAGGCCATAAATAATAATGCTGCTGCGGACACTCCACAGCAGGCAAATCCGGCAGCGGTATCACCGCAGCTTCTGAATCCCACAGGTGAAGGTAAGAATCAGGATGCACAGCAGCTGAAGACCGTCCTTTCAGATCTTGACAGGACTCTGGCTGAGAAAGGCTATCAAGGCATTAAAAGCGAAGAGCTCTGTGAAAATGGTCAGCTTGAGTCAGTACTGGCTCAATATGGAGTTCAGATGCCTGCAGAACTGGAGCAGTATGGTGCCGGCAGCTATGTCAATAATCTCTTCCGGAATGCCCTGATGATAGCCGGCGTCAGCTAGAGCTCAGAATTCCCTGCAGATTTTACTTAAAACAATGACGGGACAGGCAGAGAGCCTGTCCCTTTGCATTGTCTGGAACATCCTTACAGGGAATGGCATCAGAGAATAATTTAACAGCGTTATCTTTCTGCAGGAAGAATGATTGCCTTTGTAAAATCTGTCATCTGTGTTAATACTAAAAACTCACAGGCACTGCCAGAATCATAAGCTCTGCCATATGAGGAGGTGTGTTTCTTGAAGAAAAACCATATGTTATATCTGTTCATCACCACTCTCGCGATGATACTGATGCTTCAGGCAAGTCTTCCGTCACCTGCGCAGATAATTCTGGTGAATCTGAAGGTCAAGATAGTCAAGGTAGAGCGAAAAGCCTCACGTCTTCAGGTCAGGGTGCATGAAGGCGGCAACAGCGACGTACAGTACATTGAGATAGATAATAATACCAGATTTTCCCATAGAAACAGAATAATCAGCTATGATCAGGCCTGGATATCTTTCAGGCCGGGAATGATAGTCCGTGTAAAAGGTGGCTATACGGTGGCACTGCACGTGAAAGCCAAGACAATTTACTGGTGAGAAAGGAGCTTCCAGGCACTGAACGGCTCACCGGATTCTCTACATTCCATCCCTTCATCTGTCGATGGAAAAAAGCCTCCTGGTGTTTTCCAGAAGAGCCCTGCCAAGCTCATCGGCAGATGCTTTTCTTATTCTGGCCAGCTCATCAACGATCAGAGGTATATAGCTCGGCTCGTTTCTCTTTCCTCTGCAGGGATCAGGTGTCAGATAGGGAGCATCTGTCTCAACAAGCATGCGATCGAGAGGAACCATCTGCGCCACCTTTTTCAACTCTACGGCGGATTTATACGTCACAATACCGGTGAAGCCGATGTAGAAACCCTGCTTCAGCAGCTCTTCTGCCTCCTTTACCGTGCCGGAAAAGCAATGAATCACTCCACCGCATTTTTCACCCTCTTCTTCCCTGAGGATGGCCATAAGCTCATTCTGCGATTCCCTGCTGTGGAGTATGAGCGGCTTGCCCACCCTGTGTGCCATCTGAATCTGTTTACGGAGCACAGCCATCTGAATCTCAGGGGGGCTGAAGTTGTAATGAAAGTCAAGACCTATCTCACCTACCGCTGCCACTGATTTCTCTGATGCCAGCTCTTCAAGCTCAGAAATGGCATAACCATTTGCTTTTTTTGCATCGTGTGGATGAATTCCAACAGCAGGAATTATATGCCTGTTCAGGACGTGCATCTCCAGCGCCTTTTTCGATGAGGGAATATCAGAGCCAGGTACGACAATGAATTCAATGCCGGATTCGAGAGCACGGTGTATAACATCGGAGAAGTCGGCATCAAAGGCTTTCATCTGAAGATGGGCGTGACTGTCTGCAGGCATGATCAGGAGTTCTCTGCATCAAAGCCAATCACCTTCATCATAGCGGTCAGGATTTAATCACAAAGGCACCTCAGGCAGTCCTCATTACAGCATGGCTTATATCTCGGCATACTGTTTACGGAATACCTTCTTTTCAATATATGATGCCAGCACACCTATCATCGCACCGTGTGCTGCACCACCGAATATTCCCGTCACATTGAACTTCTGGCCAATCAATGCAAAAACAACGGTGATCACCAGGCCGACGAGACCTCCGATTTTGGCACTGTCAAGCTGATAGCACAGCACATTTATCCCCCCAAGAAGTGCTCCGATGAGCGCCCCATAGACGACATTGGATAAAAAGATGATAAAGAAGAATATGATACCTGCCAGTCCGGCCATAGCAGCCTGGTTTCCAATTGAAGCTGCAGGCAGGAAGGCACTTATAATCATGCCATAGAAAAGGCTGCACGTCAGGCCGCACACCGTTCCCAGCACCACACCTGAAAGAGCGCCGCTTCGGAGGCCATCAATCCATGTAGTATCCCTGTTCTGAGTCTGCATTTTGAAGAATGATGATTTCGGAATATGTGTTTCTGACCTGGGAGGGATTGCAGAGGTTCCATCCGGGAGCGCCCCTTCACCTGCAGCAGGTGCTCCGTCCATGGATTTCTCGCACATGTAACACTTTGTGTCGGTCTCTCTGTTCTGAGATCCACAATGGGGACAGGATACATATTTCATCTGGAATCACCTCGCAATAAATATTTTAAACTCACACAAGATGTCAGGATAGATCAAAGCCTTCAAGTATATGGATTCTGTTCCTCTCACAGCGGATGAGCCCCTTCTTTTCCATTTCCGACAATGCTCTTGTCACATTCGATCTTGTTGCTCCAATGAGATTCCCGATCTCTTCATGGGTGAGAGAAAGACATTTATCAGGAATACCCTTCCTGCAGAGCAGACTGGAGATGAGCTTGCACACTCTTCCATATACATCAGTATATTTCAGCACACTGGCCCGTTCAGAAAGAGCCCTCAGCCGGTCAGAAACATTATGGATAAAGACTCTGATGAGCTCAGGGTGCTCTCTGGAGATTGAGTAGAACATCTCAGGTGGAATTATCAGGAACTCTGTCTCCTCCATTGCCACAATATCGGCTGAGTGAGGCTTTTTATCAAGCAGGGACATCTCTCCTATGGTGTCGGATGGAACCATAAGATTAAGTATGAATTCCTTCCCGTCTCTGGTATACTCCACAGCCTTGACCATTCCTGAGAGCAGAATGAAGAGGCCTGTGTTTTCATCTCCCTTCTGCCATATTGTGACATTTCTTCTGTACGTCCGTCTGTGCGAGTTTCTGCTGACCTTTTCAAGCACTTCCGTGCCCAGTTCGGAGAAAACCGGTATGGCTTTCAAAAGCTTTACGGTATCATCCATAATATACATGCCCTCAGGCTTTCATGATATAGATGCACTCTTTAGTATTTGAGGAGACAGGGAAATCTCCTTCATATCATGGCTTCTCTCATCCAGGTGCAGGCTTATGACAACAGGGTGGCTGAAGATTATGTAACAAATTTGTTACAATTATCGTGTCAATTGCTATGGATTCTTCATTGACTTTAGTGTATGATAATATAAGTATAAAATGAAAGGAAGGAATGCCCATGGAGATAAGATCAACAGGCGCGATGCCCGATAGTTATCAGTTGGATAAACCAGGAAAAGTAGAGAATCAGCAGAATCAGCAAAACCAGACTCCACAGGTGGAAGGTGATCAGGTTCAGATTTCAGGGACTCCGCCTGATACAGGTGTCAAGAAGAAATGGACATTCCTCCATTATGGAGCAGGAGACAACAACCTCTCCTCATATATTTACAAAGATGCAGATGAGATGGAGGTTGTTGGGTCTGATCCCAATACCCATCTCGTTTCACAACTTGATCAGTCCAGGGGCACCTGCAAACGTTATTACATGCAGAAGGATAACAAGCCCGGCACCATCACCTCTCCGGTGCTTGAGGATATGGGCCCTTCAGTTAACATGGCCGATCCTAAGACACTTACCGATTTCCTCGTATGGGGTCAGAAAACATTTCCAGGCGAGCATATTGCACTGATAATCGGTGATCACGGCGGCGGGACTGCCGGCGCTGTTGCCGACGACAGAGACGGCGGCTACGGCATGATGAGTCCAAAGGAACTGGAAAAGGCAATCAAGGATGCAGAGGCACAGACAGGAAAGAAGCTTGATGTACTGGGCTTTGACTGCTGCCTGATGGCAAATACTGAAGTCGCATATCAGCTAAAAGATACTGCTGATTACCTTGTGGCATCAGAGGAATCGGAAGGCGGTCTGGGATGGCCGTATAACAACGTCCTGAACGACAAGGTTCTCGCAGGCATCCAGGAAGCATTGAAACACAAGATCAACGTGCCGCCCAAAGAGTTCGCCAAGAAGATCACTGAAGAAGCAGAAGGCGTACAGGGAGATCTGCCTACGATGAGCACCATCGAACTGTCCAAGATGGACAATATAGGCAAGGCCATGGTTACTTTCTCACAGTCGATTCTGGATACAGACACTCCGATGAGCGAGCTGAAAAGTCTTGTCTACAAGACTCAGGATTTCAGCGGCTTCAAGGACATCTATGATTTTTCCCAGAAAGTGGCTGAATCAAAGACAATCACAGACGAGAAGCTGAAAGCAGCGGCAAAGGATGTCATGGCCAGCATAGGAAGTGCCGTAATTGCTGAACAGCATTCTCCCCAGTATCCCGGAGCACACGGCCTTCAGATTGAGCTAAAGACCTATGGAGGCCCCAGCGGCGCATACAAAGAGCTCGCTTTCGCCCAGGATACGAAGTGGGGCGATGCCATGGCCAAGATTACCCAGAAGATGCCTGGAGAGCCTGATGTGGTTCCCGGCGGGGTTGATGGGCCTGCTGACTGGACAGGCGGATGGGATATGGACGGTGAGTACTACACATAGCAGCTGAATCAAAGATACAAAAAGAGGGCTGGCATTGTGCCGGCCCTCTTTTTACTATCTTTCAGCTGGAGGCACTGCAAATAACTGATTTCCGGCTTCCCTTGAGTATCATTCGGCCTGCGGCATCGGGAGTATCTTTACAACCAGGACTGTGATATCATCCCTGCATTTACCGGATTTACAGAATCCTGTTACCTCCCTTATGATATGCATACATATCTCAGAAGCGGAAAGATGCGAAATGCCGCTGAGCACCTGCTCCAGCCTCACTTTTCCGAAGAACTCTCTATTCTCATTGCGGGCTTCATAAACACCATCACTCATGAAGAGGATGATATCATCTTCCTCTACACGTACTTTGCGCAATGTATAGGCGCTCTTCCTGAAGAGCCCGAGCGGTATGTCGCTGCCTTTCAGCTCACTCTGCAGTCCGTTGCGCAGAAGAATAGGTGGAGGATATCCGGCATTTATATAGGTCAAGATCTGTCTGTCCCTTTGTATCCGACCGAGCAGCGCAGAGATGTAAACCTCTTCCGGCGTATCAGCTATTATCTGAACATTCAGCTTTTCCATCTGTTTCTGCATTGCCATGTGAAGATTACGCTGAGCCGAATGAAGGTACTTTATCATTGCCACCAGCAGCGCGGCAGATACTCCGTGCCCCATAACATCCGCTGCAATGAACTCAAGCTCACCTTTTTCAGTCAGAGACATATCCCAGAAATCTCCACCGATTGTCCCTGCCGCCACAACCTTTCCAAACACTTCAATGCCCGGAAGAGACGGTATCCCTGCAGGAAGGAGAGCATCCATGATCGTCCCGGCAATCTCCATCTCCTTTGCCTGGAGCTGCTCCTCTTTTTCGATTACAATCTTCTCCATCTCCTCAACATATGCCAGAGCAATCGCTCCGGTGATCTCCTGAAAGAAAATTGTTATCTTGTAATGACAGCTGTCATGCTCTGTCAAAGAATCACAATTCCCATCACCACAGTGATTCAATGCATGATCCTCCCTTAGAATGACAGAGAGAAAATCCCACAGCACCTGCTGAAGCCGTGTGAACTTCTTCAGCACCTCTTCAATTGTATATCCAAGCCGGGCCATTTCATGGCCCGATTCATGCAGCATAAGACATGGATCGTCATATCCGCATGAGTCATACTTCTTTTCACCTGTCCTGAGCGCCTCGATGAGCTTATCCAGTATGGCCCTGAACACTCTGTCCTGAAGCTCATCAGGAAGCTGTTTCGGGAATACGGCTATAGCCTCTTTCCATCTTGTGACAAGCGTTTCATAGAAAGAGGCAACCCTGGTCGCACATTTGAGACACATTATAGACTCTTCATTCATCGCCTTAATCTCATATGAGGCACATCTTTACCTTTCTTCAGCGCTATCATCTCAGCCAGTATGCTTATGGAGATTTCAGCAGGTGCATCAGCTCCTATGTCTATACCGACAGGACTGTAAACAGAGCTGATCTTTTCTCTGCTGATCCCTTCTTTTTCAAGCTTTTCAAATGTCTCATGCACTTTCTTTCTCGAGCCTATCATCCCCATATAGGAGAAATTCACTTCCTTTTTCAATATGGCTCTTAAAACCTCCTGATCATGCAGATGCTTGTGAGTAAAGATTAGAACGCTGGCCGGCGTTTTAAAATCCATTTTCTCTGCAAGCTCTTTCAAATCACCGCAATGGATCTCTTCGGCCAGTGGATGAATCTCCTTTTTCGCAACTTCTTCTCTATTGTCCAGCACGATTACCTGGTAGCCAAGTGATACTGCCATTGGCAAAAGAGCCTGGCTTATGTGGCCTCCTCCGAAAAGGTAGAGATGGCTTCTCCCAGGCATATATTCATAAAAAAGCTTCATCGCTCCACCACAGCTCATGCCAATCGACTCAAGGTTAATCTCTTCAAAGAGACTCCTACCCTCTTTGAGACAGTTCAGAGCTTTCTCCCGGGCTGTGTTTTCCGCTGCACCTCCTCCGACTGTTCCTTCGGTGACACCATCTTTTCGGACAATCATCCTGAAGCCCTGTCTGCCTGGAGAGCTCCCTACAGCCTCAACCACTGTCACAACCACAAACTGTTCATTTTTGTCAACCAGTTCCTTGATTCTGGAATACACGTTCATGACCTTACCTCTTTCCTTTTGCTGTCTATCGATACTATCATCAATCATTCAGAGCTGAGTCCTGTCTTTGCGCCTTCACCGCAATGCTTCTCGCGTTCAACCAGATATTCTCTTAGTGTCTTGAGAAGATTTCTTACCCTTTCACGAATTGAACGGGAATCGTGACGCTGTTTTCTGAATTCTTCCATTGCTTCTGCAAAACCTATGTCGTAGCCTCTCTTTTCACTCTCAAACCACTTGAGATCTGAAAGCATCAGATACAGATCGGCCGGCGTCTTCCTGGAGAATCCGAATAGAAAGCGCTCTTCTTCCAGCACCTTTCTGACCGGTTCAAAGATTTCATAGCGCCACTCTGAAGCGGCTTCGTCAAGAGAGACCTCCCTGCCGGCTCTCTGGGAGAGGTAGTATTTATGCTCGGCGATCTGCTTCTGCAGCTTCGAATACCCTTTCTCATCCGAAAGTATTATGTCTCGAAGGCCGGTGCGCTCCTGAAATATCTTCCTCCTCCTCGACCTGGTAATGAAAGGAGAGAAAAGATCTTTTAAAAGTTCACGAAGAGTCTTTTCAGGGCTTTTATATCGATGAAAATGCTGAAGAGCTAGAGAAAACCCTATGTCATAGCCCTTTCTACGGCTCTCCATCCATTTATGATCTGATATATACACATAAAGATCCGCAATACTCCTGTCCGGATAATCGCTCAGAATATCCTCTTCTTCAATCCGAGCGGCTATCGGGGTATAAATGTTTTCATGCCAGTCTTTCGCCGCATATTTGAAGGAGACTTCACGCTTTTCCCTCTCACTTAGAAAATGCTTGTGCTCTCTTATCTGGCAGAGAAGCTTTTCGTACTGCGCAAGCTCGGTCAGAGAGATGTCTGTAAGACCTGTCTTCAGTTCAAATTCGGATCTCTCCCTTGCAATGAGGTTTTCAAATGAGTTTCCAGGTGGAAGGTGCTCTATCACATGTGCCTTTAATGTCTTCTTTCCAGCCTTTCCAGCCAGCACGACACGATGGTGACCATCGACGATGAAGTAATGCTCCTTGAGTTTGTAGAGTTCAAGCGGGGGGAGTTCTACGCCCTGAACCAGAGCTTCCCTGAGCTTCCTCAGTCTTGTGCCGTTTACAAATTCCGCAGCGTTGAGGCCTTTGTCAAAATCCCGATATCTTCCCACTGTCCCGACTATCTGGATGAGTGGAACATCAACAATACCGAGGTCGAAGCTCGAAACCGGCTTTTCTTTTTCATATTCCTCATTGAACTCCAGAAAATGCTGACTCATAAACTGATCTCTCATATTCTCTCATATCTGCAGGAGCTGCCGGAATCGTAATCGGGATGACGTGATCGGACAGGCTCCGCTCTTGAGTATAATGAATGATCATCGGAAGGTCAAGAGGGCTGAACGCTGACAGTCAGAATGGTGGAGCGTCTTACTTCCTCACATAGAAGAAGAAGGGGGCACTGCGAAGTATCCGCGATGAGTTTCACAGAAAACCGGCCAGGATCACATACAGTATTTTCTGATGGGCCGTGCACCTTTAGAGCATTCTGCAGGCGGCTTGACTGCAAAAGTCTTCATCTTCTTGAGCTTTGCAAGAGCAGTAACAAGTATCTTTCTTGCGCCCTGTTTGGTGATACCTAGGCTGTCGCCTATCTCCTGAAAAGACCATGGGTCATCACCATCGAGGCCAAAACGCTTGTGAACCACGTGGCGCTCTCTCTCAGACAGATAGCTCAGAAGCCATCTGATCTCCTCAAAGTTATATTTCCGGAGGAAATAATCTTCAGGTGACTCCGTTCTTCTGTCAGGAACCGCTTCGTAGAAAGAGCAGTCTTCCAGCTCTCCATAAGGCGCATCAAGAGAGACAGGAGCCTGCGAAGTGTGAATCACATCTTCCAGCTCTCTCAACTGGCTCATCCTTTTATCTCTCTCTCCGGCTCTCTCAACAAGATCATCGAAGGATATCTTGCCTTCCTTGAGCTTCGTCTTATCAGACATACTCTCTTCTCTGAACGAGAATAACTCCTGGGCTATCTCTTCACTGGTTGGCTCACGCTCGAGCTTCTGGAAGAGCCTCTCTTCAGCCTGATAGTAGCGCTTTACCTGTGCGAGAATGTGTGTAGGTATCCTTATTATGCGACTCTGCGTATTGAGAGCCAGCATCAGAGTCTGCTGAATCCAGTAGAATGCATATGTGCTGAACTGCACACCTCTCAAAGGATCAAACTTTCCTACGGCCTTCAGAAGTCCAAGGTTCCCGATTTGAATGAGATCTGAGAGCTCAATGCCCTGACCCATATGCTTTCTTGCAAGCATATAGACCAGTTTCTGGTTCTCCTTGATGAGACTGGTCTTCTCTATCTCCTCTAGGTAGTAATCTTCATCGTGTTCCTCTTCATCGTGAGCCTCATGTGAATCAAGAGAGAGCTGTTCTTCTTCTTCAGCCGCTACAGGAATCTCTCTTGCAAGTCCTGCATGTCGAGACAAGGTTCTCCTCCATCCGGACTGTCTGAATCTTTTCTGATTCTATATTGTTTTTTATATATCAGTCCAGTTCATTTGTAAACTATTTGTTAAAAATTTGTTACGTTTTCGCAACAATTTAATTATATCATGATTCTCATCACCCATCAATCATAACTCTGGACTAATCTTCAGGACCATTTTCTCCATCGCTGCCATGTAAATCCTCAATAAGTTTTTTCAATACCTTGTAGTCTGTTTTTCCTGTGCCAAGTACAGGGATCCTCTCCAGCCGCATCACCCTGTCTATACGCATTATACCTTTCATACCCCGCTCTGCCAGGATCGAATTTGCCTCACCCAGAGTGATTTCTTCTGTCGAAAAGAGCAGAATCTTTCTCTTCCCCTCATATTCAAGGCCTTCTACAGCAACCTTCGGCCCGTCTTTTGTGGCAGGAAACCTTTCGGAAAAAGGTTCTTCCAGAGCAGGAAGAGAGATCATCTCTCCTCCTGCCTTCAGAAATCGCCTGAGTCTTCCGCAGAAGGTTATATATCCTTCTTTGTCGAGCTTTGCCAGATCGCCGGTCACATACCAGCGCTTTCCTTCATATTCAATAAAAGGAGACGGTCCGTCCGGCGCAAGATATCCGGAAAACACACCGGGTCCGCTCACAATAAGCATGCCCATGGTTTCAATCGGTAACTGCTTCATTGTTTCGCAGTCGACTACTCTCACTTCCACATCCGGAACAGCTCTTCCAATTGAACCTTCCCTGATGCCTGAAGGACAGTTCATTGACACAATCGGAGAACACTCTGTTATGCCGTAGCCCTCATAGAGCACAGCGGCCGGTGCCATGGCCCTCAGTCTGTCAAAAACCGACTGCGGACATTTTTCAGCACCGGTCACAACAGTACGGAGGCTCTGGATATCACTTCCAGAAGCACGATCCAGGATATATTGCAGAAATGTCGGTGTACAGAAAAGCATGGTAGGCCTGTATGCGGCGATCTTTGCCACAAGACCGCACGCATCTGTGGGATCAGGATGATGAACCATCCTCATTCCTCCAAGAATCGGAAGCAGCATTGCGGCGGTCAGCCCAAAGCTGTGGAAAGGCGGAAGTATTGAAAGCAGGCTGTCGTCTTTTAAGGCTTCGAGATACTGCATTCCGGAGCGCACATTGCTTATTATGTTTCGATGTGACAGCGGCACCGCCTTCGGCGCTTTTTCAGAGCCTGAAGTGAAAAGTACTGCTGCGGTCTTGTCGTCAGATACTTCGGGAATGTTTTTCAGTATGCCGTTACTGTTGAACCGCACAGATAGAAGGGTCGATATCATCTCGGCCTTTGAAATGCCGGCTTTCATATCTTCCAGGAAAAGATAGCCTGTCTTTTCCACCTTTACACCTGTACGATCTATGAAGCGACGGCTGGTGATTATATGCGTCAATTCAAGCAGCTTTGCGGCATGAGCAAGGCTTCCAGGTCCGGTGGTCCAGTTCAGCATCACCGGAGTCCTTTCTGCCATGTGTACTGCAAGAAACGCCGCAGTACAGGCAGTTGAGGAAGGAAGGAGTATGCCGATGTGCTGCGAGGGGATGGTACGAATTCTTCTGGACAGGATAAGCACTGTAACAAGCAGCCGTTCATAAGTTATAACCCCGCTTGCATCATCTGCCGCTGCAGTTGTATCTCTGAATCTTAGCGCGTATTTCACGAATGCACGATGTATTGTGTTATCAGGCAGCTCCAGCGGGCCTCCTGAGGAATTTTTCCTGAACCATGAAGATGGAGGAGGGGTAACTGTCGTTTTTTCTGCCTGAAGCATTCCATCAGCGAGTGCAGCAAGCTGCCCGAAGGTGAGAGGTACGCGATCCATCCTGAATCCAAAACGCCCCTCGACTATGGCCCCGATCTCCATGCGCTCGAGACTGTCCAGACCGAGATCTTCCAGTTCTGTATCGGCCCTGCAGTGCTCCGGCAGAAGAGGACGCCTGAGATGTTCCTGAATGATCTCCTGTATGGCTCTTTTTGTCGATGCTTTGACTCTGCTGAAATCTGCAACATTCTCATCAATGAGATCGGGAAAACTGTATGCCCGCGGCCCCAGTATTCTGTGGTAAGGGACATATACAGCTTCTTCAGGAGCATCTGCATTGTACCATCTTTCGAAAAACCGGTTCACTTCCTCTTTTTCGAAACCAGGCATCTTCTCCCGATCTATAATCTCTACCGTAACAGTCAATGATCTGCGAGGCATAAAAAAGACAAGGCTGCTTAACAGTGCCTGTATGCCGCGCTTTATGCACATCAGGATATCCGGATTTGTTCCAAGAAAAGCATAGCTCCACATGCTCCCCCACATACCGGATGTGCGCACCGCAACTATCTCCATATCAGAAACAGCATTCAGTATCTCTGAAAGGGCACTTGTCCCTCCAAGCCGTTCATAAGGATGTCTGTATATTCTGCCTGACGGCCACATGATATGGCTCTTTCCTTCCCTGAGGCCTTCTATTGCCTGACGCACTGCCTTTTCAGCCTTCTCTCTGGCCTCAGCGCTGTGCTCTCTGGTGAAGGGCATCTCAATTATCTCGAAGGATTTCAGAAGCCACTTCAGAGCAGGGTGCTGGAAGTTTCCTGAGTAGAGCAAAGGCCTGGGATGCAGAATCGGCCAGAGATGGGTAAAGATCACTGCAGGCTCGAGCAGTGAGGGGTGATTCGGAATAATCAGCCTTGCCCTGTCAGAGCGTTTTATCCTGTCAAGACCAATGAAAGTCACTTTATAACGGAGCGATAGAACCAAGCGACCAGATAAACAGAGAATTCTCCTCCAGAGATTGTGCATCTTTCACTACCTCATTCTCATCAAATCGCTGCCGCATCTGACCTCCCACCGGAGACTGTTCCCTTTTACCGTGAAGATAAGATAGTTGAATGGATGAGTTTCTCCCGATGAGCCTGCGCTTATATGAGTGATAGAGCCGATGAGGTCTTTGGAATAGAAATGCTGATGACCGGAGATAAAGAACTGGATGTTCTTCTTTTTCAGAATTGACGTAACATTTCCCTGGAGCACCTCCATGGGGTGTCGTCCTCTCCCGATCAGCCCAACGTGGGAGAATACTACAACCTGCCCACTCTTATCGCGACAGGTATCGATGGTTTTTTCAAGCCATCTCTCCTGTTCTCTGCCCAGCGACAGGCTGCTGCCGTTCAGCGAGATAAAGAGAATGGAGCCGAATTTGAACGCATAATAGTTTGCATAGGATCCTGAGAGAAGGGGGATTCCATTGTTTTTAAAGCGCTCCCAGTTATTTCTGTAATGTGTCCTTCCCAATCCATACATATCGTGATTCCCAGGAGTAGGAAAGAAGGAGATGCCCCTGGAAAGCAGTCTGTCCCTGACACCGCTGTTGAAGATACGCCACATTTCTGTGATATCACGGTCATTGTTTGTTCCGTGGTTGATGCTTATCATATCACCTGCATGAAGAACGAACCTTGGCTTTATCTCTCTTATTAAATTGTCTATTATGATTTTCGTGGCAGGGTAGAGGGAAAATCCCGATCTGTCGATGCGAGTATGATTGTCAGAGATGACGGCAAATGTATAATCCTCTCCATGAGCAGGCCCTGCCTCGATGATGAACAGACAGGACAGTAAAATCATCAGGCCTAACAGAATCTTGTTCATATCTGCAATTTCTCCCTTGAAGCAGTTTTTCCAGGCATTAAAATGCCTTCATGACTTATCCTTTATACAAACGCGCATTATAAATTGCACTATCAAAACTTCTGGAATCATCTATCAATGCTCATTTGGCAATTTAGAATGCTGCAGTTTGTTATGCTGGTGAGTATAATCGCTGTCTTCAGGCAGGTGCCTGCCTGAACCTGCCATTGCATATCGAGAACTTAAGCAGCACTTCTTCGAAACCAGGCTCTAATCCTCTACTTTTCCCACCTCTCTTGCTACCCGTTGCTGCTGACAGGAATACAATCATTTTTGGCGAACCATGCCACACCTGTCAATGGGAGAGATACTTTTAAGAATCTCCCTCAATTCAGAGAATCTTGCTATGGAGGACACTATGCCAGACATACATCCTGAATACTGGAACATGTACAGACAATATGCCGAGAAAAAAGCGAAGGAATCTGGAAAATCACTTGAAGACTTTGAAAAAAAAGCCGGAGAGTATGCTGCCCACTACCGCTCCCGCAGATATGTTGAGAAAACACCAAAGTCTATTCTGAAGGACGACCCCTGCCTCTTCTACTGCTTCTATAATGAGCTGGGCTCTGATATACTGACTGAAGTCGGCGCCCCGTCACCAGTTAAAGATTATCAGGATTCTTCGTGGATGAACAGCTCTGATTTCTGCTTTCTCAACATCAGAGCCACATCGCCCAGGAAAGACAGGACAGGGACCATTTCGGACGCCCTCAAGCTCCTGCCTGTCATCAGAGCCAGTTCGATCCATCTTGCCCCCTTCTTCGACTGCACAATGGATAACCTCTATGCAGTTGACAGCCTCAGAATCATCACCGACGATATAGTTGACAGAGAGATGGAAGAGTCGGGGCTCACACCGGAGATCCAGCTCAAACTTCTTATCGATGCAATCCATATCCTGAAGAAAACAGTGGGTTTCGATCTGGAGCCTCATACAAGCCAGTTCTCCAGGGTCGTGATGGAGAATCCACACCACTTTCGCTGGCTGCATCTTAACACCAGAAGAACAGGACTTGCCGGCAGTCTCACACACGAGGAGATGTTCTCTCCTGAGATACAGAAGACAATCGTTCTTGAAGTGAAGGCACTTGTGGAAAAAGTTCTTAAGAAAGCCGGTCTCTCTGCAGTGGAAGATACATCAAAAGGCCTGAAGGTTTTGAGAGATGCCCACTCAGAAGCACTGAAGCTCCTGATCAGGAATGGGTACTGGACTCTTCCCAGCCATACCTGGAATGGTGTGGGATTGCCTGAATTCAATGAATACAATAAAAACGACAACTATCCGGATTTCACATATCTGGACGTGGAAGGGGAAGATCAACATGAGGAATCCTTCGGCATGCTGACCCCTTTTGCCATATATTCAAACCTTCCTTTCAACAAGGTGCCCCCGCTGGACAACCCGCCTGTCTACAGGGAAGAAACTGTAGATTTTCTGACCGGTATCTTTCCAGATATCCTGAAGCGCTTTGACTTTGACTTCCTCAGAATTGACTATGTCGATCACGTCTTTGACTCGACAGTTGAAGAAAGCTGGGACATCCCTGTCTCAGACAGGATGTCTCCCAAAGTCCTGAAGGCAGTCATCGATAATGCCAGAGCTGTAAAGCCCTATCTGGGAGCAATGGCTGAACGGATGGGACAGGATATTGAGGATTACAGGAAAGTAGGCTTTGATCTAGTGCTGGGGCAGGATATTCTGACAACCATGCACAGGAGTTATCTGACATACTGTATGGAGATTCAGGAGAAGCATAGAACGATGTCCGAAAGCTGGAGTACTCCTGCATCAGTACTCTTTGCGCTGGACACCCACGACTCCGGCCACCCCCTGTTCTGGACTTTGCCTGAATCGCAGGTGGAGGGACCTCAGGGAATGATGCTGCGCCATTTTCTTTCGCGGTTTTTCCATCCCGGCAAGCTCCGCAGGCCAAAATACGAAGTAATGGGCAATCAGGATCTGAGCTACGGCCTGTATGAAGCGAACAACAAGCCTGTAAGCCTCACATGGGTGGGAGACAAGGAGTTCAACAGATGGTACCATTCCATCGAGAATATTTATGAGGAGCTGCGGCCTGTCATTGAAAACTCCGTTTATGGCCCTGTTCATCTGGATTCAGAATTCGGATTCTGGTTCCTGGACTGCTATCAGGGTAAAAAGAGCCGCCTCGTCTGTGCAGCTCTTCTGGAAGTGGAAGTAAAGAAACTGAAAGAGCTTCTCGAGAAGAAACCCACTTACTCTCCCCTCCCCCACTATGAGATTTATGCATATGAGGGGATCTCCTTCAACAGGGCGACGGTGATGGAGTACGACCTGAAAACAGGTGAGAAGAAGCCTTTCGAGACTACACACGACGGCCGCATAGTGCTGAGAGACGTTGAACCGAGGGGCGTCAGACTTTTCATAATAACTGAAGCATAGCAGCATTGACTCATTGATTACTTCACAGGGAGGCTACAGTCCTCCCTTTTTCTTTGACCGTATTGCGCATCTGAAGCCTCTATCCCTTGCGGCATTGCCGGAATTCGCTTTTACTCTTCTGGTGGTCCGGCAGTTCCTGGGGATCTCATTCCACGAGCCTCCCCTCAAGACTTTGAAAGGCGATCGCTCTTTATGGCAGAAAGGATCATTCTCTGGAGACTGCTCGTAAAAGCTCTCTTCGAACGTATCGAGACACCATTCCCAGACATTTCCCGACATGTCTGCCGCTCCACAGGGTGAGTCGCCACCCCTGCATGAGCCAGCTTTTAAGGGCCCTCTTCCATCGAAGAAGTTGGCTCTTCCAGGCATGGCAGGGCTGTCCCAGCAGTTGAACCTGCTGTTGTCGAAGAAATTTCCCCATGGGAAGAAGCGTTCATCACCACCGCGGGCTGCACATTCCCACTGCGCCTCTGTGGGAAGCTGAGCGCCTGCCCACCGACAGTATGCCGTTGCATCCTGATAGGTGACGAACACAACCGGATAGTGATCTCCAGACTTCTCCCAGTATTCTTCCCATTCCGGTGTGGCAGCATAGCCTGTGCGATGAACAAACAGGGCAAACTGCCTGTTTGTAACCTCATATTGATAGATCCAGTATCCACTGAGAGTTACCCTGTGAAGAGGCTTCTCATCTGCTCTCGCGTCCCTGTCTTCCTTTCCGGCTCCCATCAGGAATTCACCTGGAGGGATCCAGATCAGAGAGGCATTGTCTATGTCGTTCTGATACTCTTCGAATCCTGAAGAGTTTATGTGTATAAAGGTGATACCGGCTGGGAGCACGGCAGGTGAAAGAGGCGTCATCGGGCGGGGCGGAGGCGCAGCAGGATGGCTGGGAGGCGCAGCAGGATGGCTGGGAGGCGCAGCAGGATGGCTGGGAGGCGCAGCAGGATGGCTGGGAGGCG
>Ga0302251_1000256_pt1 | contig 58893 bp, 71 predicted proteins | sample AAG_RA_Gln_MG_FD_193534 | JGI IMG/M metagenome (GOLD analysis project Ga0302251, IMG submission 193534) | Enriched activated sludge microbial communities from anaerobic digester in WTTP, New Holstein, Wisconsin, United States - AAG_RA_Gln | ecosystem: Engineered > Bioreactor > Anaerobic >... | reverse complement strand
CTTCAATGAATTTTCCGACATGCAGCACCCAACGACGATAGGTTTATGGCGAACGCTTTAGACCGGTCCAGTTTCCAATCAGTTCTTTAACTTTGACATAGCTCATTTATGTCATACCATTGTTGTTTGTCAACCACGGGAATTTAAACATCCTACGGATTCAGCACCTCGAGAACCGCCCACCCGAAGGGGGTGAGTCCATCGTTATAGTATAATGCATAAATTTTTGCATGATGTCCTACTCCATTGACTGCAAATTCTCATATTCACACTGCCTTCTTTAGGGAAAAGCTACCAACAGTGGTCTTTAATGACCTTGGATTTCCCTGGAATCTGTTGAATCTTCTGAAAAGCTTATCGTGAAGCTCTGTTTTAGTCTTGAAGTATATATTGTCTGCTCGTGAGAGTTTTTTTGGATATTGCACTGAAAATCCAAGTTCATGGAGAATTCTTCGAACTTGAGTGACGGAATACTCTACATTGAACTCCCTTTTAACGAGATTTGTGCGACTAAAGGCCCTGCCCGTTTGATGGCTCTGGAGAGCTCTCTGCGGGCACTACAGATGGAGTATCAGGCCTGGCTGGATTCACTGCCTGAAACGCTTGAGGGCAGCGTGCAAGCCGAGATGCTCGGGGAGACCATCGAGCAACTTGACACAATAGCAGAACTGCTTGGCGAAGTCCAGCCACCTCTCGGATTCGGTAGAGATTGACCTGTATTCAATGCCTGGTCTGCCATGCTGAACCCAAAGCCGTTGTGGACGAACTCGCCCACGCGGTAGAGATGCGCTTGAGATATTTCCCGTTTGACAGGCAGAACCCATTCGCGTTTCTACAAAAGTCACGACATTGGGTAATACCAGCTGATTTCGCAGAGGACGCCGCTCGGCGGCGCCCGGAATTGAGGAGAAGAACCTACCTTATCGTTCGTTCTCCGCCACATGAGATCCAGCCCAGTTGGACGGGATTCGGTCGGCCCATGGCCTCCCTCTCCCTGCTTTCATGATCGGTAAAAATAATTGTCGTCGATCGGTAAAAGTAGCTGACATTTAACCGCAACTGCCGTGAGAGTCAGTTTCAAGGCATTCTGATACATACTCGCGACAGGAGTTATTGAGACTAAAGAAAATAGACGCGCTGGAGCGCGTCTTCGGGGATGAGTCTGGGGAGTTTCAGGGGGCAATATCTCACCTTTTCTCTCTAAATGAGGCGCAGAAACTGCCATCACTCTATACCTCCCTGTGTTCATTCTTCATTTATCGGGTTTACTTTGTCATCTTTTATGATACGCGCTTTTCGGCTTCTACATAAGATGAGGTATTTTTTGCAGCTTCTATTCTGGTATGTATTCGTTCCGGCAGAGATATGAAAAAGTGGGACTGTGAAGGCTTACCGGAAGAAGCCATAGAGCGTGCGGAGCTGGTCCAGAGAGGAGAGGAGAGGGGCGGGAACATGTGACTCAGACTCAGACTCAGACTCAGACTCAGACTCAGACTCAGACTCAGACTCAGACTCAGAGACTCCATACATCCTTCAGTTCCACGCTCAGGTCTGAAAACAGATTGGACTTAAAAATACCTTCTCCCATGGCACTCTCAATGCAACAGTAGAGCCCATCTTCCAGATGGAATTCATCTATCTTTTTCTCAGAGGGGTCTACAATCCAGTACCAGGGTACTCCGAGTTTTACATAATTTCTGTTTTTCAGGATTCTGTCCCGGGAAGAAGTGGAGGGTGAGAGAATCTCCACAATGAGGTCTGGCGGACCTGTGATACCCTTTTCCGTAAGTCGGTCTCTATGCAGTGAAGAAATATAGATTAGATCAGGCTGAACAACGGTTGTATCCTCGAGGATCACATCAAATGGAGCGCTCAGAATTTCCCCTGTTTTTTTAATTTCCAGATATTTCATCAAGATGAACTGGATATTTCTGGATACCTTCTGATGAGTATATGATGGGGAAGGCGTCATAAAAAGCTCTCCTTCTATGATTTCATATCTTGTTCCATCATCAGGCAGCTCACAGTAATCCCTGTAAGTAAGAGGCGGCATAGGAAGTAAGAATTTTTCCGCCATGGCTCCCCCTGAGTTTCAGTGTTCCTTTATTGGTGTGACATAAGTATTCTATCAAGATTATAGCATGGACAATCCCCACATTTCAAATACGATTGAAGAGATATGCCAGGCCGGTTCCGGCTCTGTAATTGTGGCTGTTTTGACGGATATCCGGCACGGATTTCAATGGCGCATGTGATGACGGTATGTCAGGCTTCCACAGATGCGGTAGAGGCGTGCATTCGCAGCAGAACCCTGATAAGCTCGTCAAGATCGTTGCGGAACAGTCTCCTCAGCACATACTGCTCTGCGATCAGATCCCTGAAACGGAGCAGTTCTTTCAGCCGACCTCTGTTCCATTTTTCCCTGTCTTCGATAGTATAATCGATCAGCTCAAGCACCCTCTCGAGGCTTCTCTGGCAGTCCTCAGTGTCATCTGGCAGTCTGTTCCTTGCCCTTGTGAGCTCCGAGGCGATATTGAGGATCTGGCTGGTGATGCAGAAACTGTTCCACCGCTCCTGTGTGAGGCTCCTGTGAAAGGCTCCCATGGTGTCTCCCTGAATAAATATGGATGGGGTAATATAACTTCGATTCTGATTACAGTTTTATGAGTTTCTTAATGACGGCTTTCATCCTGTCCCTGACTGTTTTATCCTGTATCTCCATCGTCCTGTTGTTCTGTGAAGGCCTGATATTCATAAGGGCTGTATAATCTATTCTGTCTGATGGAGGCGCATCAGGATATATGTTGGCGCCCCACAGGTCTGCCTGGCAGGAGCCCTCTTCGAGCAGGAGCTGCTCGGCGTCGACGTGGAGCTCGCCGCCGAGTGCGACTATATTCTGCTCTATATCAACAACACATTTGACCATTTCCGTGAAGGGATTGTCGAGGAACTTCCGCAGCGCCTTGTTTGTAATTTTCCTTCTCACAATCCTGATGGGATAATCATCCATTATATCATCCAAAATGAAAGTCTTTGATTGATAGTTCGAGATTGTATGAAGTGAAACCTGTCTTTGAGGGTTGATAAAAGGGGACAGACTCCAATATTAACAAATTGGTAACAAAAAGGCAGTTCTAATATTGTTCCTATCCAACGATATCCATCAGTCCATCTATAATACGTTCCATTACATCGTATTCCACAGAATCGATTTTTTTACCCAGCCGCAAAGTGGAGAGCGTTCTAACCTGGCCGATCTTAACCCATGAAGTCCTGGGGAGGCTCTTTGAGCTCAATCTATAAGACAGGGGAAAGCCAGCGCAGGGTTCTTTGCTTGTGACAGCCATTGCAATGACTGTACCGCTTTTTTCATTGAAGAGATCGTTGCTTAATATGAGAACAGGCCTTTTACCTGTCTGTTCACTTCCTTTCACAGGGTCAAGATCCGCCCAGAATATATCACCTCTCAGTATTCGTCCCATACCTCATTCACCGTTTCAAATCCTTCTTCTGAAGATTTTCTTTCCTCCTCTGGTACCACCTGTGATAGCACGCTTATCAGTCGCCTTTTCCGCCACCGTGCAATCTTTTCTTTCAGTACTTCCTGAATTGCCCTGCTTCTGTTAGGATATCGACCCTCTGAAACCCATAAATCAATCTCTTTAAGGCACTCCTGCTCTAATGTGATAGCAATCTTTGCACTGGCCATAAATACCACCTCTGGTACTCTATTTTATCATACCATTGTTTTTTTTTCAACTATGAGGTGTCTAAATATCCTCCGGATTCATTACTTCAAATGCGGCCCAGCCAAAAGTAATGTAGGAGATCTTCTTCAGGCCACCAGGTAATCAGGTTTTGTAAAACCTGTCTCCGGAGGCAGGAGGTGGAACAAGTAATTTCTTCAACGGTCAGTTTCGTTCGATACGCAGTCTGTCCCGGGTGACTGAAGAAAAAAAATCGGATGACCATAATTCTGTTTCCCTGCGATCTTTGATGAATGGTATGATATCCTCCCGGGCCTGCTTGAAGTCGAGAGTCATAAATCGCTCATACAGGCGTTGTCTCAGTTTATTATCATCAAGTGTTTCCTCTGTCTCCAGGTGGCCGGACTGCCTCATTCTCATTAAAAGATGATAGATATTGACGGGAATGTCTTTTGACAGATACCAGATATAATCGTAGAAATCCCTTCCCTTGACCCTGCTTTTCCAGGAGCGGCAGAGAATGGCGTGCACTTTTCCCGCGAAGAGAGATGACGGTGAGAATACTCTCACATAGTAGGGAATTGGGATCAACTGATATCTCATCTCATATTGAGCACCGGAAGGGGGATCTATATCGACTTCCAGCTTGATCTTTATCAGTTCGTAAGCGTGAACGCCGCTTACCGGAGGCTTGACAGAGGCAATTTTCAGAAGATGTATCTGGGTACCGCCTTTGATAAACGCTGATTTTACAGAAGAACTGCCTTTTTTGATCTTCTCTTCCACTGTCATTTCAAAGCCGTATGCCCCGAGCTCATCCTTTACAACGGAAGTAAATCTTGACAACTCGAAGGAGCGATCAGGTTCAATAAGTGAAAAGTCCAGATTTTCAGAGAAGCGTTCGACTCCGTGAAAGATACGCAGCGCAGTTCCTCCATACAATGCCGCCCTGTTATAAAAACCGCCGCGGTATAATCCCAAGAGAGCGATCTCCTGGACTATCTCCCTGATGGCATTCCTATAGTCATCGACATTGTGACACTGATAAGGTTCGAGCATACTTTTTATCGTACTATGCATTTGAAATCTCACGATTATACCACTTGAGGAATAGAGTCATAATTCTCTTCCCATAGCGCGGGGCCAGGAAATTGAGACTCTCACTGTCCATTTCTGAGATTCTGTCGCGTTCTATGCGCCAATCGTCAAACAGAAGGGAGACAAGTGCGGTTTCAGTTATAACCTCTCTCACTTTATACAGACTGTCGCACAGGGCTTTTTCTGCTGTGGCAATGAGATAAGGCTGTCTGTTTTCTGTCTCTCTTACCACTTCATATGGATACACATCTGATGGGAGATAATAGTAGGCAAAATCTCCAAATGACGTATTGAAGAGCCGGTTTTTATTCTTCCCATAGACAGCTGATGTAACCAGTGAGACACGCTCAGGTATCAGGCCATAATGAGAGAGCGCATATTGAAATGATATGTATGAGGGGCCATAGATGACAGAGGCAATACTTTTCTGTGATATCTGCCCGTCATCAGGCTCCAGAAAAAGACCTCTGCGAACCTGAAGCACCTTGCCCGACCTGATCATTCTTGTGAGACGGGCCTTCGGTGAAGCATAGTCACTAAGTTCCTGCATCAGTGTTCTGTGGTCTTTAAACATTTTATCTCCAGTAAGTATCATTATATTGTACTTTCTGGAGATAATCAAGGAGGGGTATTTGATGGTCGATGGTGCTCATCTGGTCCCTGCACTCGAGGAAATGCAGTGGTTCCGTTTCACTGTTTCTTTGCCGAGATTGCAATATGAAGATTGCTGGAAGTGATTTCTATAACTATAAATGTTTTATCACCTGCTTTTTGATTTTTCATAAAACTTTTTCGCCTTTTCATACAGTTGTTTATCGTCCTTTTTAAATTGTTTGCCCTGTAACTCAATGTATTTCTGATATTCCTCCATGGATTTCATTGAGCCATCTGGTTTCAGGAAATCATCCTTAAGCTCTGTGCTGTTTTTCTGATATCTGGCGAGAGGTTCGGCATGGACTGCAGGCAGGGGCTTTTCTCTTTCTTCGCTGGTTTTATACGTCTGTTCACAAATGGTTTTGTTTTGAGATGTTGGTGTCTCCTTAGATGGCTGTGCATCAGTTTTTGGTTTTCCAGCAACGGTTGAAAGATCTGAAAAATACCCATAGCCGACAGCAGTTTTTGCGCCTATACCTGAATCGGTGAGCGCCTCGTTTATCAGAGACTCAATATTTTTTTGAAGTTCGGGGTCCTCTGTAATAAAAGGAAATACGAACTCACATCCTCCTGCAACAGTGACAAATTTTACTGGAACAGGTGAGAGCCAGTCTGCTGGATTCTTCCCCTCAGAATAATACTCCTGAAAATGTGGATTCATAATATCCATCTCAAGTTTTGGAAACAAAGCAGGATATGAATCAAGAAAGGTAACCCTGCCTTTCCTTCCTTCACCTCCAAAAATGGTGAGGAATTCTGTGTCATTTGCTTCAAGATAGGCATCAATAGTTTTGTGTTTTCTCTTATCGTTTTGGCATTTTGAATCTTTTTCATTCCATTCTTTATGGATCTTTTTGTAATTCCTTTTAATATAACAGGTGCGCACGACTCCTTTCAATGCGCTCCCCGGAATATAAGGAACTCCAAATATATGATGAAGAGTCATGGAGGTTTCAAGAACACTTCCGGTTCCCAGGCCTACAACAAGCCTCCAGAGCACTTTCCCCTTTATCCTGACAGCACCAATTGAATCAAGCATCGTGGACCAACGGTTGAAAAATGATATATAACCAGATTTGTCCAGAGTGGCTTTTATGGCATTGCTCATATGCTGGCCCTGTTGCTTGCTTTCAAATTTCCAATTTGGTTCCCATTCTCTTACGTATCTCGTTAAAAGAAGAGACAGATTTCCAATTGAATTGAACTGTGAGTTGATGATCTTCTCAAGTTCCAGGTTAATAGGTATGGCCATGGTGTTCCTACCCTTCTTTATTAGTTATTATCTTTCAGTTCAGCCTCGGAGAATTTTTTCATCCATACCATGAAGGCTAAGGCTTCTTTTGTATATAGTCTGTAATGATAGCTATCCTTTTCTCTTATTTCCTGGAGAATGTCGAACTTGTCGACATCGGGGGAAAACTTGTTCTTCAGCCACGACTGTATGTGATTATAAAGAGAGGTATATTCATTGGGTTTATTCTTTCCTTTTGCAATGAGAAATGCAAGCGCCTGCCCCAACCCGTTCAAGAGTATCATAGAAGCAAATCCTCTTACAAGTGATAAATAGTCACTTTCTTTATTACCGGTCTTTACTTCCTTAACTCTGTCGTATGCAAATTTTGCTCTTTCCTGCTCAATCGTTTTCAGACTCATTTTATTTCACCATCCTTTCCAGGGATCCAGTTGATTCTTACAAACCCCTTGCCGACGGTCTCATTTCCTCCGACCTGGATGTAGTTGTGGAGGCTCTGCACTTTCATCATTACCTCCCCGGCATTGAGTTTACCTTTCCCGGAGTTCCTTGTTCCGGAAGCAAACACTGGAAAATACAGAACAGTGTCAGTTGGGAGATATTCTTCTGTCCATAGTGCTCCCTTATCAACTACTCCTGTTTCGTCATTTATCCTGATTCTGGTGATGACCTCAGTCGACATCGAAACAAATTCCTTAAAGGTATCATCTGACACCACACATAGTTTTTTCTTTAATGCATCCTTCAGGTATTGATATTCTTCTGCTGGAATGAGTTTATCAATCAACTGATCGACTGTAATATTTGTGTCTTTACGATTAAACACATACTCCTCAAGCACAACTTTTTTTTCAACAGCAATCTTGTCATCAGGGCTTATGATTTCATTATCACCGGGTTTCTCAAAATCTGGTAAGTTGAGGTGTGTGAACCCTGCCATCTTGAGAATCCTCCCGAATTTTTCCAGCACATCCTTTGATGTAATCCAGACATAAGTGCCTTTCAGCGACTTTACAGGGAAGAGGAGAACTCTGGCATCGCCAAACGACACAGCAGAGGCATATTTTGTGTCCTCGTCGCCTCCTTCCTCTGGGCCGAAAATCTCCAGGACATTGTTACCCTTATTGAATTGCTTTTTATAGTATTGCCTGAAACAGCCTTTCACTTCCGATCCCTGAATAATAGGATAACCGGTATGCCGCTCTCGCTGCACAGGCTGATCGATGACTCCTACATCCTGTCCCACACCACAATGAACGGGACTCTCAACGATGAAAACTCCTATAGCACTTTTGTCAAACATATTACCACCCTCCTATTAGTGAGAATCCATAACCTAGATGAGCATTTTTGTCAGTAAAATTTGCAAAATTGAGCTCTGAGAAGAGTTCTGCAGGAGTACCCTCCAGCAGTTCAAAATAATAGACACTGCCTGCAGGTACAAGTCTTCTAAGGGGTTTCGCTTTCTTTCTGGCCATATCCCATCCTGATACGTTTTCATACCGGCCTGTGATGGCTGTGATGAATCTTATCTTCACATTTCCAATCATAAGCTCAAGAGTATCATTAAACTGATCTGAAATCCAACCTCTGTCAAACTCAGAGGGGGTTGCCAGGACAAGCTTGAAACGCTTTTTCTCTGTAATCATCTCCTGTATTTTATCCATCGAACTCTTATGAGGAGCAAAAAGATCTTCGCAATTCTCATAAGTACAGGCCCGGTTCGCTCCACCAAATTTTATCAGTCCGCTTGGAGGAAGAGAGGATAGGTGCTCAACGGAGGCTCCAATATTCCAGCCTTCGCAGAGGCGGATGTAACCGATAGTATAGAGCAGACCCTCTTCAGTGGTATTGAGCTCGGATGAAATACCAACTCCTGTTCGCATCTCATGGGTGTAGACTGCCGATGGAGGAATAATCTCCTGCGCTTGTGGTGCCTTTCCTTTCAGATACTCTGTCATAACGGCAAGTGAGATATAGCCGGTCGCATCCTCCAAAGGCTCTGCATTCATACCATGAGTGTAAGTCGAAATTGAGGCATTATCTGATTCAATTCCATAATTATCCCACTTCAGGGGTTTCAGGATAGTGAAGTTTTTATATACCTTCTTTACATCGGCAGGAAGCTTAATAAATACCTTTTTGTCTTTAATGAGAAAAGGACCTTTCAATGCAAAATCTCCAGGCTTTTCCAAAGTACCAAGCTCTTTTTTCTGAATCTCCAGACCTCCTGATTTTTCTAGATGTGAGGTGTTCCTGAAAATGAGAGAACCTTTGGCAAAGGCGTCATAATCACACCCTAGAGACTCCATAGCCCTGGTCCGCAGTGCACCATAGAGTGTTTGAGGCAACGGTGGAAAGAGAGATCTGGTGAAATGTTCTGAGCCTCTGGAGAAGGGCTTTGAGTCACGAAAGAAGAGCACGTCTGCAGGTGTTATGGTTATCATCATCTCTTCCCTCCTGTTGCCATAAATCTTATAAGCAGAAGAGTATCTGCCATGTTTTCATAAGGCTGGCTCAACATGTGCGCTGCATTATTCAAGAGGCGAGTGAGCTCATCGACTGTTTCCTTAAGTTGTCCATTCTTCCTTTCCTGGAATTCCTCTTTGTGCTCTCCTTCATTTCTCTTGACAAGAAGATTACGTGTAACCTGTCTTCTAATGAGGGCTTGTATCAATTCGGGATCCTTTGTCGAAAGTCTGAGGATGTCATTGACAATGGCACCGAAGAAAGACATTGAAAGACCTTCCTCCTTGTCATCCTTGGCTATGCGTGCAAGAATGTTTCTTATAAGGTTGACACTGCGTGTGTCTTCAGCCATCCATTTCAGACCTGTGGAGCTGATCCCTCCTGAGCCTCTGACTATTCGGATTACTAATGAATTGCGATCGAATCTGTCTTTTGCTTCTTTTTCAGCATTCCTTGATTGGTAGAGCACATCCTGAAGATCATGGCCTTTGTGGGCTATCACAATTCCGGCACTCATGGTAGCTCCATTCCCAAGTGTGGGATATAATATCCTTTTTCCGCTCTCCTTCAAGACAATATAGCCTTTTGTCTTTTTGAGATCTATCACATTGTTTTCATCTAGATTTCCTGAGAAGGTAAAACGTATCTTTTCAGCAACTTGTAGGGCATATTCGAGGGGTATGAAGGCAAGAACATCATCGCCACCAGCGTATATGAGCTTTCCGGGATATTCTGATTCTACGATCCTTTTAACCAACTTGAGAGAAAACTGATTCAGAGCTTTGCTGATGAAGGAATGAATTGAAGGTGAGAGCGGCCGCTTTTTCTTTTTCATAGCTTCGTCCATTGCGCTTTCGATCTTTGAATGCACGGTTTTTTCGAGTATTGGCCATTCTCCATGGGTGCCGCTTATCCACTTTCCCATATTATCTCCATCCATGGCAAGCACAGCGTAGTACTTTGAAGGTCTGTCTGATGTCAATTCACTCAGTTTTTTTATGATATCTTTTACCGCAGTTATGAGCGGTTTTTTCTCCTCAAATCCATCAGTTGTCAGATATCCACCATCAACAAGGGCTTTTTTGGAAAAACTTTCTTCAAAGATCCACTGCCCATCAAAAGAAAGAAAATTGGCAAATTCATTGAATTCAAAACTTTTTTCTTTTGTATGTATATACAGTATTTTAGAAGGGATATAATGTATCAGATTCCAGTTGAAATTGCCCTGTATCCCAAGTTCACTTATTATCTGATTATAAGCCTTAATAGTGGGAAACAATTCCTGATTCTTTTCTGACTGTTTGATTATATTAAGCTTATAAGGCAATGCGGCAATTGTCGATGTAGAAGGATAATTAATGATATCCTCTTTACTATTGAAGACATTCTCTTTAAAATAACGCTCACTGGCCATTCTCTTCACGAAACAGACTGCGCAGAGTTTATCCCGTCCTGCAGCATCTATTTTGAAATTACAATCTTTGGCAATCTCTCTCCAGAATTTTGTAAGTTCTGATGTTTTACCGATTGTTGACGGATGAAGAGCCTCCCGTTCCCCACACATTGAGCACTTTGTCAGTTCATCAGACGTTTTCAGTTGATTAAAGCTGCGAAGACTCTTTCTTGAATTGAATGCCGAGTCAGTAATTTTATATAAGCTCTGCCAGTATGAACCAACGTTGTGAATTTTCCCTTCTGGCTTTGGAAGAATTTCACCAAAAATCTCCTTATATGCCGATTCCAGTGCAGCTATTGAGCCAGATGCCTCTGTTGGCGCCGGCCATTTGTAAATGACATAGTATACTTCAAGCAACCCATCAATCTGAGAGTTCCATACTTTTTCAATTGAAATGTCCTGAAACTGTGGCACACTTTTTCTTATGTGATGTCCGATCTCACCCCAGCTCTCCAGAATTCTTTTTTTCATGCTCTCTGCAATAGCCCTTGCTCTGTTGTGAGGGACTACAGCAAATATGATATTGGAAAGTGTGGGAATTGCTATATCTCGCGCAGCATACCTACTTTCTTGGAACGATTCGACAGAATACTGTTTTTTAAGATGATAGTCCACCAAAGGCTGACCCTTCACGTAAGGGAAAATAATATGCTCGGGGCCTTCTTCGTCGATCATTGCTGATATCACCTGTGAGATGAGATAGGAAAGAAGGAAGCTGCCCATCCAGTGATCTTCCGTTCTTTTGGCGGTAGCTATGAAGCTTTGAACAGGGGCGATTGAAAATTTTAAAAACGCCGGCTCAGGCAGTGATGCCGCTATGGCGGCAGAAAGCCAATTGTGATCTAGTATGGAGTGATCCGGGATTCTTGTATCAGCCGGCAGTAGGCTCCAGAGATTTCCAAGTTTGAACTTTTCAAGCTCAAACTCACTGAACTGATCGGGAATATTCCGCCACATTTCCAGCATGAGTCTTTTATAATCTCCATTGGCTTCTGAATGGAGTTTTGTGATGGCGGCTTGTATGACTTTTTCGACTTCACCCATGTCAGCACTTAGATAACCGAAATCAGATAGTTTTATCCTACCACTCCCAAGTGGATGTGTAAGCTCCGCATCTTTATCGAAATTAATAATGATCTTGTTGCCCTGTTTGTCATTGGGGAATCTCATTCTGTCGGAAGCTGATGAGAGGTGATCTGCTTCTTTTATGATATCTGACTTCAGATCCTCGGATATGCCCAGTATGCTGAAATATTCTCCAGCTCTTTTCTCATGTTGAGTAATATCGAGTGCCTTATCAGGAGGATCGTGGAAAAACGCTTTAAGCCTGCTTAAGTTCATTTTTACACCCCCGTTACCTGTTTAATAAAGTCATTTTGTTTTTGTTTGTTATATCTTGGATAGTCTTGGGGAAAAGATGAATTCATCTTTGTGATTATTGGGAAGAACCTGCTATCAATTTTACATATACTTACCACAACAGGAGAAGCCATGCGCGGAGTAGCATTTCCGAGTGCTCGATCACATTGATCATGAGAAGCTTTTCCTATCAGCATTAAAAGTTCCTGTGAATCAGAGAATGCCTTGTTACCGAGGTAAATCTCTTTGATAAAAGGGTAATTGTAATTCGAAGAGGATTTTCTTTTGATTATTGGATTACTTGATGTTAGAGTAAAGTCATCTTTTATGATTTTGAGCGATTCAAACAAATTATTCGGTAATTCATTCATCGATGATGTTATTTCTGGAGAATATGATAAGCTGCCAAATCCCCTGCGAGATCGTTTTCCCACTCCCCCAAGTAGAAATGCAATTTTGAAAACAGCTTCGCAATATGGAAGAATTGTATTGTTTCCATACAACTCAATTTTAAATTTGTGAGAATTGACTATTCCAGGAAAGGTAAACCTCGAAGTGTCCTTATGAGGTAATGGGTTAAATCTTCCTGTTTTTGGTTGACTGCTTATTAACTTAATCTTAAAAGGGGCTTTCTGAGCAGTACTTCCGAAAAGGTCATCTTCATCTGTTTTGAGAGCAATTTCTTCATCTCCTCTCACCGCTCTCCACCAGTAACGCATCAATCCTTTAAATGAAGGGGCCCTCATCTCGGGTTGGCCATCTGCTCCTCCCAGAAAAAGTGGAGTTATTGTTTCCAGGTCGAATGTTACAGAATTCATATTGTCCTCCCGCATCCTGTATCTATAAACACCGCGACAGCTATCTTCAAAACCTCATCATCCATAGCAGACTCCTTTCTGGTGAGCCGGCGCTTATACGACAGCTCCATAAAACTCATACTTCAGCCAGGTAAATCAATTCATCATAAAAACAAAATAAGAGTCGTCTATATTGCAGCGAGAAGCAGAATTGTAAAACTGGTGCTGAGTTGTATACAGGGATAGCTGTTACTGTGCTTGTCATGTGTAAGTGAAAGCTTCTGCGCTGTGCACAGTTTCAATAGATTTTTCTACTTGCATATACGTTAATCCTGCTGAACATTAAGTAAATTAGAGCCCAGTGAACTATGTTGTCATCTCTTTTAGAACTTTTTAGAGATTAACACATAAGTGCGCAGTATATGAAAATGATAATCTGTTTTCGGGAAGTTTTGCAGGGGAGGTATTTTCTGCAGGTTTCACTGCAGTGGTATTTCGTGGGGGAGTTAAAAAACTAATATTTCATGAGCTTTTTGTAAAGAATATCTTCGACATTCTGCCTTCTCAGGTATTCATCAATGCCGGCAAAGATTTCATCCTGAGGCTTTGATCTTCCCTTTGCAATATCTTCTTCACCGAGGCATATCAGCTTCAGCTGGCTTATTGCACTTCGCATATTATCATAACTCTCAGGATCCTGAAGGACAGCCCTGGGTTCTCCATTTTTAGTTATAACAACCGGCTAATGTGTTTCATTTATCTGCTTCAGAAGATCCGATGTCTTTGATTTGAGGTACGTGACGGGTTTAATGTCTCTTGATATATTCATATGAATTCCTTCTGTCCTTTTATAGTATCATATTCAGACTGGTTGTCAATCATGATGCAGGCAGGTACTTCTTGAGAACATGGCAATTTTCTGCTACAATAAAGGCATACATGATTGCCGGAATCACAAAGTCGAAGGAGTACCAGAGCCAATGGAGCACCATCTGTCACTTACCCCTGTGAATCCGGACGAAACGCCGTTTTTTTTGTGGTCAGAGGATATTCCGGAAGATGAGTTCATCTCGATATTGAAGGGAGAAAGGGGAGATTACCTGAGGCATCTTTATATGGGGAGGCTGCTCAGAGAAGGCCGACTCGCAGATGTCTGGCGATATCTGGATGTGAAGGAGATTCAGAGTCATTGGCAGGGAATAAGACCTCACCTGGGAAAGCGGCGTTTGTTCTGGGAGTATCTGATTAATATCTGGAGTGCACATGGACATATCTAAAGGTACACTTTCTCAACTTCAGAAGGACTTCCTCTCAGTCTGGTTCAAAGATACTGCCGATTTCTTCCTGACCGGCGGAGCAGTCATTGTAGGTTTTTTCGGTGCTCCGAGACTCACAAGAGATCTTGATCTTTTTACAACAAACCAGCAGGCTTTCGAAGATGCGGCCAATCTTTTTGAAAGCATCTGCCGCAATATAAAAGCAGACTCACATGTGCTGAGAAAAGCTCCATATTACTGCAGATATATTATCAGGAGAAAAGAGGAAGAGATCGTAGTGGATCTTGTCCTCGACAAGGCTCCCCAGATATATGATGAAAAAGAAAAGTCAGAATCGGGTATCGTGATAGATCACGCTGAAGAGATACTTGTGAATAAGATCTGCTCCATCGTGGGTCGAAGCGAAGCCCGGGATTATTTTGACATTCATTTTCTCTGGAAACTGGGACACGATGTTGACAGGGCTCTTGAAATGGCTCACCAGAAAGATGCCGGCGTCGATGAGGAAGCACTGCTTTATGTACTTTCCGGCATCAGTTGGGATTCCTTCACTCTGCCAGGATCTGATGAATCTACCGTGAACGATATCCGCGCATTTTTCAAAAGATGGGCGGAAGCGATCTCACTCAGGCTTTTTCCTGAAAATAGAAACTTGCCGTAAAGCTCTATGCAAAGCTGCCGGATGAGCTGCATTCGCTGCTGATGAAAGATCCTTATTCAGGTCGCTACTGTTACTCTCCGCTGGGAATTGCATGCTAGCGGTCCTGCACGTTCCATCTGGAGAGAAAAAAGCTATAAGCCAGCACAAACTGATTCGCTTTTCATTATGCAGAGGGCTGGAAGTATAGAGGAGGCTGTAACTGACATGAACACCGGTGTTTCTTCACTTCTGTTCTGTTCCCTCGGGGCTTCTTGGATGGTAGTCGCAGAGGCGTTCTACTTTCTGAACATGTCCGTATATGATTTTTATTCTGGACATCCAAAGAGAGCCGAGTTTGAAAAGTCTCTCAATGAAAGAGATGTCAAACTTGTGTCCAGGCTGTGGATTGTCACGTCAGACGGAGACAGCACAAAGAATTCAATAGAGAATTGCAGGCTCTGGTGGGATTCGGTCAAGCCTGAAAATGGGGAGCTCCGAATCTTCATTGTCGAAGGTAGCGGGGAAGTTGCAACTATCGAGGAGAATGAGCTTATCGGTGAAGCAATTATGCGAGTCTCACTGCTTGCACGAGATAAGTGCAGGGAAGATGGAGCCAGGTTCTATCTTTCTCTGGCCGGCGGCAGGAAGACGATGTCCACGTATATGCAGAAGGCCTGCAATGTCTGGGGAGCCAATCTTTCGCTCCATATAGTGGGCGATTCGGTAAGAGTGCCGGAAGGAGTAATCAGAACATCATCTGAGGAATGGCGAAAGGAGCACGATTTCTATCAAAACGACAGAATCGATGCCATAAACCCAATGCTCCTGTCAACTGAAGCAGCGATGGACGATATGTTCAATGATATCCACAGCGGTGCATATCCTCTGACAGATGCTTCTTGTGACGGCTGCGTTCATATAAGACTGCACGACAAAGAGCTGCTGAGGTTTATTGACAGTCGATTTACAGATATGAAGAACATATCGGTAAACGTTGTCTTTTTCAATCAATTGCGAGGAGAGCACCACGAGAACTTCAGGAGCCTGTACAGATTACCCAGGGCCACAATCGAAAGATTAAGGAATGAGCGTATCGCTTATGATAAAGACAAAAGAGAAGAGGAACTGGTGTTTCTCCGCGCTCTTCCCAAGGCGGACCTTCACTGCCATCTTGGAGGAGCCGCATCGCCTGAGGATCTCATAAAGATTGCAATGAGGAACATGGAACAGTGTGGAGAAAAATGTGATGAAGCAATGAAAAAGATGCCCTTCCTGAAGAAGATTCAGGCACTTATAAAATCTAATATGGACCCTTGTGAATTCTATTTTAAAACAGCTGTTATTGTTAATGATGAGCTGGGCTTTTCCATGGAAACAGTTCCGAATGAGAACATTGCACCTTTTACTTTACCCGGACAGATTAAGTCATTGTTTCAGGAAGCGGTATCGAAACAGGATAAGGGAAATTGCTTTAAACTTTATCATGCGGCATCGGCATTCCTGATGCTCTTTGAAGGAAATGCCCATCTGCTCAGGCCTGTCATGAAGGGTTCATGGCACGGTAAAGATGGATCTTTCAAAGATATTTCACTCAGAAAATATATGGAGCTCGGTGATCTGGGCGGATCTCTCATTCTCCAGACTCCGGAAGCACTCAGTGAGGCTGTGAGGTGTCTCTCCAGAAGAGCGAAGGAAGATGGAGTCAGATATCTGGAGATAAGATGCTCGCCTGCCAACTATATTGAAGGTGATATGAGCCTCACAGACGTAGTTGCTACTCTCATTAATGCTGCAGAGGAGTTCAGGGCCGATGTGATTGTAAACTATATTTTTTCTGCGACAAGGCATAAGGATCTGACTATGATGTCCCGCCAGATTGCTTCAGCAGTATTGTATTCACCTCAGGTTTCAACGCGACGGATCGTCAATAATGACAAATTGGGGCAGTGGAAGCCCAGAGTGGTTGGTTTTGACCTGGCAGGCAGGGAGGCCCGTTTCAGGCCGTCAGAGTTCAGGAACTACTTCCTGCCGCTTTTCAGGAACTACCTGAAAATTACCATTCATGCAGGCGAAGAGATCGGAGAGGCAGAGGAGCAGATGGTGGAGAACATCTGGGAAGCCATCTATGAGCTGCATGCAGACAGGATAGGCCATGGGCTGAAACTTTCTGACAGCCCCAGTCTGATGGAGTTGATAAAGGATCGCCAGATCGCCATTGAGCTCTGTCCAAGCAGCAACTATCAGACGCAGAGTTACATGGATTACCTGAACGATGATCCGTATAATGAGAGATTATACCGCGATGAATCGCTGTACTATCCCCTCAGGAGGTATTATGATGAGGGATTGAATGTCACCATAAACACTGATAACTGGGGTATCTCAGACACCACGCTCTCGCAGGAGTTCCTGAAAGCCTCACAGATGACAGAACGGGGCCTCTCCAGATGGGAGGTTCTGTGTCTTGTCAAAGCCGGTTTAAAAAGCTCCTTCCTTCCTTTTGATATTAAAGAGGAGCTGATTAAAAAGGCTGATGAAGATGTATATAACGCCGTTAAAGATCTTTAAACCGGGATAATGAGGATGAAATTACTTCTATGCGTCTGATACTTGTCATAACTCATGGCTGCCTGGCTCAGGATATCTTCAGTGATTCTGCCGGAGCCACTATCCACAGGCTCAGCTTCAGGTGCTTCACCTCTCGCGAGCATTTAACCCTGAAGAATACTTCTCCAGGTTGCAACAGAGGGACGTGAAGGGCCGGCCTGAACGATGAGCTCTCGTCAGAGGTATGAACTACCTGACCGATGAGTGCAGTAGGGTAGGAAGAAGTCCGGCGCAGAACGTTGATGAGTATCCTGTATGGTTTCTGCGCTATCATTTCCTCAAAGGAAGGCAGCATGAAAAGTGATGTCTCAGTTGAAAGTGAGAATTTTCTGGACGACTTCTTCCTTGCATCTGATGCGAATGGACCAGCCACTAACACCTCCCGATGCACATCAAAGTTCAGGCCGCTGCGCTGCAGTAGAAAGGACAATTTCTTCTCTACATTCTTCCTTCCGCCTTTCGAGAAGAGTGAAAGAGAATCAAAATTTATCGTTAAAAGATGGGCAAGCTCTCTTTCTATACCCTTTTTAATAAGAAACGCTCTCATGAGGTTCTTGTCAAACTCTGATGTGCCTTTTATGTACCCGTCGATCAGCGGGCTGGATTTCTTTATCATCCTTGTGTAATCAGGATTCAGATGCTGAAGGAGCCACAGAAACTCTGAGAAGGGAAAATTCAGGAAAGCTCCTTCCGGATCTGTCTGCCTCGAGCACTGATTCAGCACTCCGTTCAATGCTTTCTGAAGATGCCTCCCACAGGTGCTGAACTCCTCTGGTGGCGAAAGCTGATAGTTCATGGGAAACTGCGTTGACCTGCTGTAATCCTCAAGCGTCCATTTAATTGTTATATATGCTTTTCTAAATTCAATTACTCTCAGAACTCCTTCGTTATGCAGAAAACAGATATAACTGTCAATCACTCTGTTTCCTATGGAAAACCCTGTGAGTGTAAACAACTTGCTGCGTATAATGACAGTCTCTTTATCGGTGTTACCATCCCGGCACCTGTATGCCAGAAGGGCGGCAAATAGAAGGCATAAAACAGAGTTTGAGATACGCCTGTGGAGCCGGCTCTTTCTGCTTTTCCATCTTTCAATCCACGGAAACGGCGGTGCGATGTAAGACTCAGGGACTGGAAACGAGCCGGCACCCTCTGGAAATGAGCTTCGATAGACGAGTTTTTCCCTGTCAACCGGCTTTTCATCGAAAAAATCTATAAAACTGCTGTAGTTGAGGTTCTTTCCCTGTATCTTCTGTATCTTGAAGTCGCTCTCGAGCATGCGCAGGCTGATCTCCACCGTTTCACTGCCTGTTGCGGCTGTGCGACTCTTCAGGTAGTAAAAGGCATTCAGGAGCTTCCACTCATTATAGTTGAGCTTTCTGTTCCTGGAGGAGAGATGTTCGATGGGAAATTGATAGCAGGATATCTTTTCTTCGTGCATTTCCTTGATGTTCCTTATTATGAACAGCGTTGTTCCTTTATTGTGATTATTCACCATGATGGAAATTCCCTGCAGGCTCTCATGTGAAGCGGGTGACATCTGATTGTTGAATAATCTGCTATAAAGCTAAAAGCTTGAACTGTTTTGAAAAATGAATGTGGCAGGAAGATAATCTGTTGAAACGAAGAACTCAGCCTGATCTCTCTTAGTATAAAAGTCAGAATAATCGAGCAGTCCTGACACGGTATTGAGCGAGAGAACATGACACAAACTCTGAAATAACAGTGGAAGCATTAAACATAGTAATCAGGATGGCCGGAAAATGGAGTATCATTATGCTTGAAGAATCCGGAAAAAACAGTGTTAGTCCCACCAAAGCAGTTGTTGAAAATGTCATTTCCTCTGAAGAAGAGGAAATTCAGTCTGTCCAGAATCTCGAAATATCAGACAGTGTGGTAAATTCTGAAATCAACAGAATAGAAGCTTTTTTCGAGAAATCATTAAAAGAAGAATCAAGGGGGAATCACCTGAATCACTTTCAAAGGAAGCATTGCTTCACATAAATGTCGCCGGACCTGAAACTTTGGTGAATAATGTTCAGGAAGAGAGGCCGGTTTTTACCTGTGAAAGGCCGGTTCCAGAAATCAGTGTTTCATTTCTCGATGGTCACATAACGCAGTTCAACTCCTGCAAAGGTTATGGATTCATTATCGGTCTGAACGGTTCAAAGCTGTTTTTTCATAAAAGCGGCAATGACTATTGAATATCTGAAGAATAGAACCGCTCAACTGCTTGATCCAGCAGTGTCTCTCAAGCAGTTTGTTGAACAGTGGAATCTTCTTCACCGCCAGAATCACGGAAACTGGCGTTCACTTTCACAGGAATGCGAGTTCCTGAACAATATGGAATTCACCACCGCATCAACTGGAAATGGTATAGAATGTGTAAAGCGTCTATCTCAAAAACTCTTTCTTAAACTCGATCAGGAACGGGCTGGCGAGCTGCTCAGAATATTTGAGGTTATTCTTGATCTCTGCAGGCAGACATCTTTTGAGGAGAAGGAAAGGCTTTGTATTTTCACAGACAAGCGCTGCCGCGAGCTTCTTCAGGAGATTGAGCTTTGCCCGACTAGATTCTCAGTTGATCAACTGAATGGTGTCGTGCAGATACTTGTCGCAAAACTCAAGGATTACCTCGAAGATCTTTATTTAAATACAGTCCCGAGACTCTCGCTCAGATTACCTATTGAGACCTGTACACCTGATGATTCAAATCAAATAGAGCTGCAGATTGTTGTCGCAAATCAAGCAGGATGCAGCCCGGCTGAGGCTCTGGAGTTGATGGTGCATTGTGAAGATGATCTGTTCAGTGTGTCCAATCCAGATGAGCTCCGGATCAACAGTTCATTACGTGGTGGGGAACAGGAGATCATAAGACTCATAATCAATCTTGGACTCGAAGCACTCACCTCACAGACATTTTCTCTTCCTGTAAGTGCAAGGTACAAAACCAGATTTGAAGAGATTATGGCAACAGATCTTGCGACATTCTCAATCAGGCTTTATCCTCCGGAGGAGTTTGAAGAAATAGACAATCCATATGCAGTGTTTGCAGAAGGAGGGCCTGTTTTTGATGAAGCAATGTTCTATGGCAGAGAGGAAACAATAAGAAATGCCTCCAGTGCAATCATTGAATCCAGAAACCACGGTAAGTGTTTCGTTATTTTCGGACAGAAACGCGCAGGAAAGTCTTCTATCCTTTATCATCTGATGCGAAGACTGGAGAGCTGTCCTGAGCTTCTTGTCATAGATCTTGGAAGTATAGGTTCAATTTGTGCATTTCAATGAGATACTGAAGCGCTTTAAAAGGCCGTGTCATTGGATGGCGCCTGGAACAAGAAAAGAATAGTACTGCTCATTGATGAATTTTCGTACATATATGGGGAAATAGTCGCAGGATATATACCTGAGACTATTATGAAAAACTGGAAAGCTCTACTTCAGGAAAACCTTTTCAGCGCTGTGCTTGTAGGTCAGGATGTAATGCCAAGGTTCAAGCAGAAATATCCCAATGAATTCGGTGCAACTCAGGATGAGCGGGTCAGCTATCTTAAGCGTGAAGATGCAATAAAACTCATCGATGAGCCCATCAGAACTGCTGGAGGAAAGGGAGAAAGCCGTTATCGTGAGCGTGCCATTGACCGCATAGTGGATCTGACTTCAGGAAGCCCTTTTTATATTCAGATTATATGCAACAGGTTAGTTGAATATATGAACTGTAAAAGAGCAAAATATGTGACAGAAGCCGATGTGGAGCAGGTAAAGAGAGACCTGATACGTGGTGTTAATGCACTGGATGAAGATAAATTCGACAATCTTGTAAACTCCGGTGATACTTCAAAGGATGCCATAGAAGACAGCGATGTGAGGAAAGTGTTAAAGGCGATCGCAATGCATTGCACTACAGGGCCCTGTAATAGAATCAACATTTCCTGTGAGACAAAACAACCGGTTGATTTTATTCTGGATGATCTGGTGAAACGGGACGTGATTGAACGCGAAAGAGAGCATTATTTTTCGATAAAAGTGGGCCTTTTCAGAGAATGGCTCATGCTACACTAACGAGGTGCGAAGTGGATACTTTCTTTGAAAATCCCTTTTCTGATTTTGGCAATATTGTCAGAGGTGAGAGATTCATCGGGCGAAAAGAGAAGATTCTGGAGATCAACAATAGAGTGATTCGCCCGCATGAACCAGGTAATCTGGCCATAATAGGGGAGCCGAGAATAGGTAAGAGCAGTCTTATATACAAAGCAATCATTGAGCAGAAGGAATTGCTTCATTCAAGAAAGGTTATTCCAATATGGGTAAATCTTGCCACCTACGACCGAGCTCCTATTCTGTTCCGCTCTCTTGTCACCACGTGTTATGATGCGATTGGTGATCTTGATATGCTCACTGAATCGATGAGGAAAGCCGAAGAGGAAGCATTAAAGGATGAGCTTTCATGGACTGAAGGATACAGCAGAATTCAGCGTTTTTTTGAAAAAGTCAGGAATTCAGGTATAAGAATATTATTCATCCTTGATGAGTTTGACCATGCGCGGAATCTTTTCAAAGGTGATATGTCTGGATTTCAGGGGCTCAGAGAACTGTCTTACCGACCTGAATGGAGAGTAACGTTCATAACCACTTCCCGTAGAAGTATTCGAGATATAGAGTTGCAGACAAGTACTCCTTCTTCCACTTTCTCAGGGATTTTTTAGAATCGGTTTCTAGCAATGTTTGACCACAATGATCTTAGAGAGTATTACCTTCGACTCGAAGCTGTAAAAGTAAATCTCGATGATGCTGTCAAGGAGAGAATACACTATTACTGCGGAGGCCATCCCTTTCTGCTTGAAATGCTTGGGTATGAAATGGTGGAATTAGTCAGAGAATCCAAATCTGTAGATGTTGATCAGGCGGCTCGCCGCGTAGAGCATTCCTTTCTCGAGCAATACGATCGAATGACAGATCTCCTCAGATAGGACAGAAGTCTTACCAAAATTCTGCAGATATTATTCGGGCCGGTTCTGGACGTCACGCAGTCCGACGTTGAGGAATTTCTGAAATATGGTCTTATTGAGCAGGTTCCTGAATCAAATGGAGGCTACAAAGCTTTTTCGGCGCATTTCCATTCATATCTTGCAATGATAGAGAGACAGATCGATCTCTGGCCTCTCTGGAAGGAAACGGAAAAGTCACTTCGTTCGGTCATTACATCCAAAATGCTCGAGCAGTACGGTGAAGACTGGGTAAACAGGCTGGAAAGAGCATATCCTAACCTGAAAGCCTTCTTTGATGCCTGCCGTGAAGCGCAGCAGAAGGAGGAGAGAACCTTCGGAAGCAGGGCATCCCGCAATCTCCTTGACTTTACATATCCACAGGACCTTTTTGCCATTATTTTTAAGGAGTGGAACATTTTTAAAGCTCTATTCGGCAAGGATAAAGCTTACTGGGAGCAGCGAATCCAGATTCTGTCGAAAGTAAGAAATCCTCTGGCTCATAACAGGGACTCAGCACTTTATGATTATGAGAAAAAGCTTGCTGAAGGCTATTGTAATGAAATTCTCACCGTTCTCTCGAAAAATGAGTGAGTATCAGGCCACAGCCCTGTAATCCTGCCTGCTGTTTTGAACCTCTTTGTTGAATTCACCTGATTTTTACGATATAATAGCATCGTCAGGCTTTCTTCGGGGAGTCGATGCCTGGAGGTATCACAGGAGCGTTCCTGTGAAGACAGCAAGAAAAAATACTCCCTGGGGGGGGCGGTTATGCCGCCCCTCTCTCATGAGCAGCACTCCAGAATTCTCTGTTTCAGCACATCAGGTTCCAGGCAGTCACGGCCTCTGATAATCCCCACCTGAAGCTCTCGGGCAAAGCTTTCATGATGAATTTCCTTATTGGCAGGGCTGATTATGATTCCCCTCCCGAAGGCGCCCCCGAAAAGACGCTTCCAGCTTGAGATTCGCAGCAGTTCGTCATTGATACTCTTTTTCAGCCCTGTCTTGCAGGAAATATGGCAGAAGTTATTATTCAGAGTAAATGCCACATCCAGATCGGTGCTTTTCGAATAGATCATGTCGGCATCGTCCCACTTCCAGATCTCCATAGACCATCTCATATCATCGATCTCTCCCGCTCCTTTCATCTCGTCAAGAACTGTGAAGATATATATTTCCAGCCATTTGCCGTTCATGAAGTTTATGAGAGTTTTCTCCCCTTCGTCTGTCTGCAGGAAGCTATCTGAAAGATTCGCAACAATACCGAGTCTTTTAAGAAGCTCCATGAACTTTCTGCATTGAGAGCGGCGATCTGAGCGTATCGCACGAATCCTGGTCATCTCAGGGAAAAAAATGTTCAGCCTGCATGAAATTCCGGATGCAATGGAAGGCCACGGAGGGGCGAGCAGAGTCAAATCTGCGGGTAATGTATAGATGAATTTAGTTACATCCTTCTCTTGTGTCCCTACCTTGAAAATTCCATGGGCGGTAAGCAGTTCTTCAGGATTGAGGCGCGTGGCGAGCGGAGCTTTCCAGCCAGGGTCGAGGAGCGATATGGTTCCCTTCTTTCCTGTTTCTATATATATACTTCCCTTCAGCGGGGTTGTCTGGATGTCATCGATAGTGAGGCCTCGCATAACGCCAATCATCATCTGTTTGGTGCCGGGAGTGAAGTTCCAGACCCAGCCGGCAGGTGAGGCTGAAAGAAGGGCTGGAAATGCCTCCCTGATCTTCTTTTCTGTCGCCTGCGTGTCTATGGCATCGATCTTTATCGGGCGCATGAGCTCTTTGAATCCGAAAGCCGTGCAGATGGCTCTCAACCGCCCAGGCTTGAATTCATTTGTGTGAAGCAGAGCGTAACCTTCTGCATCAAGCTCTTTCATCCCGATTATATTCGGGATGGTCTGCCCGCTTGCAAAGAGGAGGTGGGGGAGGCCTCTGAGGCCAGAGAAGGGATTGTCGTCTTTACTGCTCATCGCCGGTGTGTTCATTATCACCTGTGGTGTGTTTGAATACTGTGCTCAGGACTATAGATAGATCGCCAAAGATCGATGGTTTGATTTCATCTTTATCCGTATATGCCTCCGGCCTTCCATATCTGCTTTCATTCTGCAATATGAAGACCATCACGGTTCTGCCCTCCGGATATACAATCCAGAACTCCTTTACACCTGCTCTCTCATATAATGACATCTTGATCTTGATGTCCTTCTGAGCCGTGTAAGGTGATAAGATCTCTATGACAAGATCAGGGGCGCCGCAGCATCCCCGCCTGTCGAGCTTTGTCGAATCGCAGACAACGACAAGATCTGGCTTGTGGATACTGCCTCATCGGCTTCACCGCTCTTCGGGAGCCTTACATCGAAGGGCGCCACAAAGACTTCACAGGGCTTTCCCTGGAAGTAATTGGAAAACTGTCGTGCCAGCTCGGTTAGAATTCGCTGGTGCTGTGTCGAGGGAGCCGGAATCATATTGTAAGGGATTCCGTCAATCAGCTCCCAGCGCTCATCATCGTCCCAGGTGAGATACTCACCGTAAGTGAAAGGGGACTTTCTTTCGTCAAAGGCAGGCGCCATCTCTGCAGCTCTCCAGACAGACCTGTGACGTTGCTCTGCCATTGAAGAACTCAATCCAGACGGAAGTATCAACTAATATCACAGAATCGATCCTTTCTCATGTCTTCCAGGTCGCCTTTCCAGCAGAGTTTTCCCTCCAGACGCAGAATGCTTTTCCTCTCCCTGCGTTTGAGAAGCTCTCGCAAAGCAAAATTCACCAGCTCTTTCTTTGTTCTGATGCCTGTGCATTTCATCGCCTTATCAACTAGATCGTCGTCGAGCACAATATTGGTACGCATATTCACACCATCTAAACACATCATATCACTGAAGAATGTGTATGTCAAAGTTCTCCTTGCATATGCTCTCAAAGAGGTCTTTCATTATTTGCTGGCATTTTTTTCAGGGATCCTTTCAAGAAGAAACATCACTTCTTCACGAATCATAGATCTATCCATATGATCAGCCTGTGTCTGAGCTTTTCACATCTGCAACAGGTATATCGGCTGACATCAGCCGGTGATAGGGTGATGTCTCGGAACTTATATAGAAACGTTGCCTGCCCCCCCTGTGGGGAGAACGACCTCGCTATGTTCAGCCTGGTAGGACAGGCTGCGTGAATAGTGAAATTCCGGTGGGGATTCAGGGAGCTCTTTTCCGGGTTTGTCTTCTTCCTGCTCCTCTTCTTCTTCATCCCGCAAACGGTATCGAGTTTACCTGCAGCTACTCGTGTCATCATCGGATGTGCGCGGCTGTCGGGTGGAACAAAGTGTTCGAGCCTGGACTCTCTTTGACTTGTAATAGATGACCTCGAGGAAACGAGAATTGCGATTTGCTGGGATGCGAATAGCCATCACAAATCACATCAGGGCAGAAGGAGATCCTGCATCAAGAGGATAGTGACTTCATAGAAGAGAATCGCAATTAAGATGAGGCGATGAGCTTATTCAACTCATTGCTTGAATTTTCCATAGACACGGAAGACCTTGAAGTGATCATCGATAAGGTGGGTGACTACTTTCTTGATAATGCAGATATCGAGGCTGCGCTTGAGTATTACACGGTAACAACGAGAAAGTTTTCAATGGCTGCATTGTTCTTCAAACGAATAGAAAAAATGGAAAAGTTGGGCATAGATGAATTGTATGACTTTGTATTGAAAAGGCTGCTTGCACTATATAGCAGGCATCGCCGTAAGTACAAAGGGAATCCTGATTCCAAACAGATGTGCTGTATGTGGTCTACTTTGAATCCGCCTGACACGATAGAGAATACTGCGCCAATTCTGGATTTACAGAAGGAATTTGACATCTATCTGAATGAAGATGGGGCATTGGAGTTCTATGATTTGCTTCTTCCAGAGGCAGCGGAGAGGATTATTGAGTTGATGAGACAGAGGATGAGGCGGACAAATATTTAGCACAAAAGAGATTCTACAGTAGTTGCCAAAGCTCAAGCCAGAGGAAAGATTTACTCTCGTTGAAGGCTTGATTGAAAGCATTGATGAACAAGACGAGAAACTCGACGAACATGGCTTGAGGAAGCAGAGGAGAGACTGAAGGCATATCGAGAAGGGCAACTCGAAGGGATATTTATAGAGGAGATCTTCAATTTTCGATGATGCGCGTAGTTTTCTCAGAGTGTGCAAAGCAAGATCCGGAGGATGCTGTCCTTTACTACAATCTTGAATATTCGGGATAGGTGTAAGATTTTGAGAAGAGGTAAGAAAGGCCGTATTGCGAATCGCCGAGTATAAAGAAGATGAAATCGCGAGTAGTCTGCCAGTTTCGCGGAGCGTGCATAATTATGTTAACCTGGATACACACCCTGACCGTCGATGCATCGCACAATGCCCTAACCGGCGCGGTAGGCATCGGAATCGTGATCCAGGAGAGACAATCGAAATCTCGACGGGGGCCGGTAATTGAAGAAATTGCAGAGGCCCACAAAGGAGTCTCTGGTGGGTCACCTGAAAAGCTCGCTATTCTGAGAGCCATTGAAATTGCCATCCTTCGCGGTTTCAGGCGGGTAAAGATACGATCCGATTGCAGCAGCCTTCGAAGAAAGATCCGCACTATGTACAAGAGACCACTGAGGGTCGCTCCATCAAAGCACAACGAGACGTGCAATACGATTATTCGGCTTGCCGGCAGTCTGGAATGGATCGACTTTTCATATGTCCCGAGGCGTAAGAACCTTCGCGCTCATTACCTCGCTCGGAATGTAATCGGATTATCACCACTGCCACGAGAGGAGAAATGGGATGGAGTCCCTCCTTGGGAACTTACTGTCCCTATCGAGGCGGTGGAATTCGAGACGATCACGTTGCCGGATTCAGAATGGGACCGTGAATGCCCTTTTTGAGGGGCTCACAAGTCTGTGCCAGGTATTCACGTTATCCATTGCATGTCCCCTGACGATTACGAGTTCACCTGCGGGCCGACTTCGATTCAACCTTGGAGATTTCTATGTAGCCTGTCAAGTGGGGCGAGTTGTTCGAGGTCCTTCGCGGCAGGGATGGCGTGGAGATGAGCGCCTTTTTCTCATTGACTTTGGCCTTGCAAAGAGCGCGTGCACCAGGTGCCGACTCATAAGACATCGTGGGGCACCGAGGGCTATGCGCCCATTGAGCAGTGCCAGGGAGAGCCTGAAGTGCGCTCCGATCTCTATGCGCTGGCTGCCACGATGCATCACCTGCTGTCAGGAAGACCGCCTGTTCCGTTCAGGTTCCCTCCTGTCAGGATGCTGCGCCCTGATGTCTCTCCCGCGATGGAAGCGGTGCTGGAGAGGGCTTTGAAACTCCACGCCGATGAGCGGTATGGCACGGTGCGGGCATCGTCCGGTGCACTTACCGCTACTGGCTCACGCCGGGCTTCGGGGGTTCACCGGGCGGTTGGCTCACGCTGGACTGCAGTGTGCCTGACTTATTCAACAGTATTTGAAAGTTGCCGCAATGTTGCGGCTTTTTGTTTTTTCATCTTTTGTGATAGATTGTTGATAAGGTTATTGCTACCCCTGGCAGTACAGGACAGAAAGGAGGTGAATAATATGAACGACGATTTCGAATATGTCAAGGACAACTTCGAACAGAAGGTAAGCGGCATATCTGACTATCTTCCCTTCATCAGCGACGCAATCGCGATGTACAAGCTCCTGACCGACCCCTGTGCGGAGTGGACAGAAAAAGCAATCGTAATTGGAGCACTGGCATACTTCATAATGCCTCTCGATGCAGTAGTCGACTTTATACCCATGGCTGGTTATCTGGATGATGCAGCAGTGATCGCAGCAGCAAGAGCAGTGCTGGATACAACTCTGGAGCCTTACATGTAGAGAAAGGAGGATTCTGCGAATCAGAAGACAGGCTGATAATCAAATTACGAAGGGAGATGTGAAGAATGAACTGGGATAGTTTCAAAGATAAGGCAAAAGATAAGAATGCATGGGCCAATGGAATCAATATCACAATCACAATTCTACAGATTGCTCTGATGTTTCTTGGCAGAGATGAAAAGTGATGAAATACAATGTGACAAATCAACAGTGACAGGGCGAATCGGGAGTTCGCCCTGTTTTTCTTTAATAAGACTGCAAAATGGGAAATGCAGGATTTCAGGCCGGTTTTGTGAAAAGAGAAGATGGATTGATGTTTTAACGGGGGAATATATGTCATCTTCACGATCAGAAGACAGGCAATATCGACATACGCTCATATCTGTCAGCGGCCTCACCCCGCAGATCATCACGGAAACACTCTACTACTTCATGATTGAAAGCAACCCACCTGTTCCGATAGAAGAGATCTTTATCATAACCACTGCAAGAGGAAAAGAGGAGATTATCTCAAAACTGCTCGATCCTGCAGAAGGCAGATACCACCAATTCTGCAGAGAATATGGCATAGATTCTTCCAACATAGCCTTTGATGAACAGCATGTACTTCTCGTAACTGACGGGAAAATGACCCCACTTTATGACATCAGAGATGAAGACGATAATTACGCTGCTGCTGACATGATCTGTCAACTCATCAGAGAAAAAACTCTTGACAGCACCAAAGCATTACATTGTTCCATCGCAGGTGGGAGGAAGACAATGTCGGTACTGATGGCATTTGCCCTTTCACTTTATGGAAGACCACAGGATACACTGTCACATGTGCTTGTACATCCGGATTTTGAAGGACATCGTGAATTTTATTATATCCCGGCTGAACCGAAGGTATTGAGAACACATAAAGGTGAGATTAATACAAAGGACTCATGGATAAAGGTGGCTTTCATCCCTTATGTCCGGCTGCGAGAAAAGGTGCCTGAGCTCAGAGAGCCTGGAGATGTCACCTATTCTGCTCTTGTTCTCTGCACACAGAAGGTTATCGATATACCCACTCTTACTGTTGATGTGAAAAAGCGCAGGATCAGAATAGGAGATATACCGATAGAAATGCAGGACAACCAGTTGGCTCTATATGCCTTTCTCGCTATCAGGAAGGAAGCCTGCAAGCTGCATGAAAAGACTTCCTGCGATGACTGTACCGAGTGTTTCATAGACAGAGATAAACTGGAGTGTAGCACAGATGAAATTCTCACTCTCTATGAACAGGCTCGAGGTCGTAAAGCACACAATGAAGAAGAACGAAAGAAGAAAGCTGATAATTTTTACTCCGACTTCAATCCCAAAATATCCAAGATTAACAAGCTTTTAAAGAGTATACTGAGTGATTCTCCATATCTGAAGCTATATACAATATCATCACCTGATAAAAGACCGTCAAGCAGATATGGCCTCCTGATTGACAGGGCGAAAATTACCGTTATAAGATGATAATACAATTAATCTCCAGATTGTAGCGGCTTCCTGCTCATATACAGGTTTAACACTCACGTATCGAGAACTATTTGATTGACTAACTGAAACAACAGTGAGGATTAACCTATGGAAAGCTTTTCAAAGGAGATTATGCCTGAGATACTGCTTTTGAAAAAGAAAACAGTTGATGAAATAAAAGAGTGTGAGCAGGCGCTTAAAGAGCTCAGGCAGCTTGAGCTCTTTCTCGGGAAACTCTTCAGTTTCATGCAGGGTATGAAGGTGCAGCGCATTCTGGCACTTGCAGAGAAGGAAAAAGCTGTCCTGGACAGCATAAGGGTAAAAGAGCCTGAATTGTATTCATCATTGGAATCATCGCTGCAGGAGCTCAGAGGCGAAGCTCGGACAACGATAAAGAGGTTTCCGCGGCTTTTTCAGACAGCCTGCGAGGAAGCCGGGCTTGTCATTGATGAAAGCAGCATCCATCCCCGATATTCATTTTATGATGGCTTTTTTACCGTTGAAATTAATGAATCCAAGGGAGTGGCAGTAATCAGAGACAGAATGGCAAAGCTGCACGAGCTGCCTTGCGATATAAGCGAGATAACAGCCCTTTTGAAGGAAGAGCATAAAAGGGTTTTTCTGAGGCCGTTCGATCCAGGCAGATTTCTTAAGAAGCTCTTTAAATATTACTCCGATCAGATCAGGAAAGAAAAGAAATCGATGGGTGACCCTGTCGCCATAGCAGGTATCATAAATGCATTCAAGGCTAAAGACAGGTCTTTCAAGACAGATGAGTTTCTATATGATCTCTCCAGGCTTGCAGAAGGCGGCATTCAGCAGACAGACGGCCATCTGCTTGATTTTCAGCATACAAAGGATACAGAGTCGGGAATTCTGCTGTACAAGCACGAAAGCGGCGGTTACATAGGATATATTCTATTCAGGAGGAGCACAAATGCCTGATTGCGGATTTTCACAAAGGATAATAGACTCTCTGAGAAAGGGCATACCTCCCCAGAAAGGTATTGAGAACTACGCAGTGGGTTATGACAAGCTCCTCGGGGATATTGAAAAGTATCATTTCAGCTCCATCAGGGATGTCGGGATTATCAGGTTTGTAAACGGCTCGTGGGGCGCGGGAAAAACACACTTTTTCAGAATGCTCAGGAACGCGGCATTCAGGTCACTGCTTCTTGTATCAACAGTCGAGCTGAATGCCGGATCTACAACATTGAACAAATTTGAAAGCGTTTTTGGAGCAATAATTAGAAATATAGCGATTCCAAGCCATTTCGACTTCTGTGAAGATTCTGACATAGCACCGTTCAGGCGCGTGCTGGAAGATTCACTGATCTTCATGGGCAGGCGCGAGCACTGCGGAGGGCTTCCACTGACACCGCAGGAGTTTTCAAGGGCGAAAGAGCAGCTCTTTGCTGATAAGGCTATTGATATCGATTTCAAAAAGATGGTGCAGAGCTACTGGGAAACATTTATCGAGAGCTCTGCCGAGGAATCCCAGTTGAATGAGAAACGGGAGACCATCCTGCAGTGGTTCTGCGGCGAAGGCACGCTCTCACAGTTCAAAAAGAGCTGTGGTGTAAGTAAAATCGTGACAAAGGACAATGCAAAGCTGCTGCTGCAATCCCTCTCGGCTTTCATCACAAGGGCCGGCTTCAAAGGACTTCTGATACTTTTCGATGAAGCTGAGAAATCATATTCTGTCATCAGCAAGGTCGCTCTGAAGGCGGCACACAATAACCTGCTGTCACTTATCAACAATATTGATGGCCTGAAAGGCCTTTTTCTCCTTTACGCCACTACACCGGATTTTTATACAGATCAGAAGCACGGCATCGTAACATACGGAGCGCTTTCGAGCCGCATCGGAAAGCCGCAGGACTGCCTGCCCAGGGCGCTTGATATAATCTGGAATCTGGATACCATACAGTACGATTTAAGCGACTATCAGAATGCGGCGCAGAAGATTGCAGAGCTATACAGAAGCGCCTACCCGGATCGCGAAGGCCTGCCTGATGTTGAGCGACTAAACAGATGGGTCGAGGATTACCGGAAAAATTACCCCAAATTTGCGCCTGTGAGATTCTGGAGAGTTCTGATAAGCGGAGTTGTAACCTTTCTCGATCACTCCGGTGAAGAAGGGGAGCAGAGCCCTGTGGAAATCCTGGATGATATTATGGACCGCTTCAGAGAGGAATAACGTTGATGTCCGTAAGCTCCATAGCTGTGATAGAATCTCTCCGCCGCGGTATTCCACCTGATAATTCGGTATGTTATTTCACTGTGGGAAGAAAAGAGGAGCTGAAAGGTCTGGACGTGCATCTTCTCGATTCCCGCTGCGGTGCCCTTCTATTAAAAGCAAACTATGGCGCAGGAAAGACGCATCTTCTTCGCTTCGTGAGAGAAAAAGCGCTCAGCATGGGCTTTGTCGTAAGCTATGTAGAGGTGGACTGCCAGTCTGCCGCGCGTTTCAATCGCATGGATCAGATGCTGGGGGCGATCCTTAGAAACATAGAGATTCCAAGAGACAGGAACAGAAAAGGCATTGCGCCGTTTTTTGATCTGCTTGCAGAGACCATCAGTGCCTGTCAGAAATCGAGAATGAAACAGAGTTACTTTGCACAGCTCTCAGATAACTTCAGGTGGGGGTATTCGGATATTCTTGAATCTCCGCCTGTTTTTATCGCGCTCAGAGCGTGGCTCACCGGCACTCCTGAAGTGAGAGATCGTGTAATTGCCTGGCTGCACGAGCCTCAGAATTATGAGACAAGAAAGCGCGATCTTTACAGAGAGCTCATTGAGATGCAGTATGGATCATTCAGTGATCCCCGATCCAGGAGGGAGATGCAGCAACAGGATGCCCTCAGCTTCAGAAGAAATGACTATCAGAACGCCTGGGCCGCACTCAGGGATTTTAACACCCTTGCTAAAAAGGCAGGCTACCGTGGATTGACAGTGCTGTTCGATGAATTTGAAGATGTCATTCATAACCTTGAACGGATCGATTATAAGGAAAGCGCTCTGTGGAACCTTTTCCATTTTATGATCGACAAGAAGTTTCTTGGGAAGACGTTCTTTGCAGTGACACCGGGATTTGCCGACAAATGTAAGAGGCTGCTCCTCGAGAAAGGCCGTGACAACTGGGAGATGGGGCGCTTTGATAAACTGATATCTTTTGAGCTGAGTCCCCTCTGCTATGAAGAGCTGAAAGATCTGGCCCGGCGCATTATAAAAAAGCACGGGAGAGCTTATGAATGGGAGCCGGTAAACATGCTGGACGAGGCTCATTTTGATTGCCTGCTGAAAGTGTGGGCATCAGCGCCATCCCAGGACCGGGCGAGGGCTGCTATAAAAAACACTGTGAAATACCTGGATGATCTGCTGGAGGAATCAGAACGGACATGAGTGATGCTGCTGCCTGTCTTGACAGCGAAGTTGTCTCGGCGGTATACGGTCGATTCTCTTCACTTCGGCCGCCACAGGAAGCTGCGATCAGACCTCTTCTGGAGGGGCGTAATATAATTCTCTCGGCAGGCACCGCCTCAGGAAAGACTGAAGCGGCGATAGCGCCGCTCCTGCATCTCCACTGGCGGAAGGCAGTTGAAACAGATTCTGTTTTAATCCTCTACATAAGCCCCACGAAGGCACTTGCCAATGATCTGGAGAAGCGTCTCTCAGTGCTCGTCGAGCCGCTTGGAATGCGCACAGGTATAAGGCACGGAGACAGAGATGATTTGAAGCGCAGGTCAGGCTGCCATATACTGATTACAACTCCGGAATCACTTGAAGTGTTGATGCTGAGGAAGGATAGATCGCTTCAAACGATTGAGGCAGTTATCCTGGATGAAATTCATCTTCTCTACAATACGCAGCGGGGCTTTCAACTGGCGCTTCTCCTCAAGAGGCTGAATGAGATCAGAGGAAAGTCACTGCAGAAAGCTGCTCTCTCTGCGACAATAGGATCGCTCTCTCATGTGAAGGAGTTCTTCTTTCTGCCCGGTGAAGGGGTCGAGCTCATATCCTTTCCTGCTTCCCGGACAGTCGATGCCGTCATAAGGGCTGTTCCTGACGAAGAAGGTTTCGCAAACATTATGAAATCACTTCTGACCGGACCGAAACCGCTCAAACTGCTCCTCTTCGCAGATTCCAGGAAGAAGTGTGAGCGCCTGGCCGCAATGCTGTCCACACAGGAATCATTGCACGATCTTGTCTTTACCCATTATTCATCTCTTTCTTCAGAAGTTCGCGTGAAGACTGAGGCTGAATTCTCGGCTCTTCCTCACGCCTTATGCATAGCCACGAGCACTCTCGAGCTCGGAATCGATATCGGAGACATAGACGCGACTGTTTTGTGGGGAGCGCCATCAAATGTGGAATCATATCTGCAGAGAATTGGCCGCGGCAACAGGAGAACCGGAGAGACAAAGGTTCTCTGTCTGATACCGGACGATATCTCCAACAGGCTTCTCGAAGCGCTTAAGTTTCTTGTATTGTATCAGGCTGCCTCAAAGGGTGAGCTTCCTTCAAGACCGCCTTATGAAATATATGGTGCCGAGGCTCAGCAGTTCCTGAGCTTTATTGCCTGCAGGGATTATAACTATACAGCGGTTCGTGAGCTTCATGAACTGGTTTCTGAAAGGGGATACGGTGATCGTGCGACGGTGGAGAACATTCTTGAGGCTCTGTGTGAAAAGAGCTTTCTGAAGAGGCACGATTTCAAGCGCTGTTACGGAGGCGATGAAGGTCTTCACGATCTGGTACGCCACAGAATGATATATGGGAACTTTCCTCTGGCATCCCGCTCTCTTTTACTTTTTCATGGCCGGCATCAGCTTGGAGAGGTTCCTGCCATCAACGGGCTTGTAATAAAAACAGGTGATACTGTGAACTTCTCAGGGAAGCGCTGGAAGGTTGAAAAAATCACCTATGATGAGATCCATCTCGAGCCTGCGGCAAAAGGGAAGAAAGGAAAGGATTTCATCTATGTAAGCCCAGGCCAGGGCTTTGACGCCTTCCTTTCGAATCGACTGTGGAAATGGCTGACCGGAGATTCTGAGCTGCCGGAGCTGCTCTTCACCAAAAGCCTGCTTAAGGCGCTCAGGCCTTTCGTCAATGCTCTGAGGACGCGTCTTACAGCCGCATCCATCCCTTACATCAAATACAAGGAAAACTATCTTTACTTCACTTTTGGCGGTTATCTTGTCAACAGGGCTCTGGGCATATTCACAGATCAGGAGAGATTCAAAGCCACCGACATGACATTGAGAGCCTCAATGCCGATACAATGGGACACTATTCCTGCCAGGCCATCGGATTTTCAGGGGATCTATGACAGTCTCATCGAGTATTCGCAGCAGTCAATCTTCCAGAGTATGCTGCCTGCTGAGCTTCAGAAGCGGGAGTTTCTACAGGAGTGGCTGAGAAACGACAGCATCGCAGAAGTGCTGCAGCGCCTGTCAGGGGCACAGCCGGTTGAACTGCCGGAAGAACTGGCGATGGAGCTGTGTGAGGGGTGAAGCAAGGATCAGTCACGGATGAGTGTTCCGTCCTGCGCAAAGTACCTGTGAAAGAGGGTGTTTGATCTCCATTATAAACATCAAGCAGGCTGACCGCCGAAAGAACCGCCAATGACAGTTCCCGCTACCTGATTTCAGATAAAGGATTTACCGACCTTCGCGAGAATCGTTTCAGAGGTTGGGCTTATCAGCCTGTAATCAAATCTTATACTTAAGGAGATCGGAAATGAAAACAAAACTGGTAGTATTGAGTATCGTCCTAACATTGGCAATGGCATTGCTGATGTCTGCCACCGGATGGACACAGAGCTCCAGGTCATCAACGTCGATGGAGGGAACCATCAGCGACATGACAGAGAATACGTTTAATTTAGTATTTGAATGCAGCTATGATGCCAAAAATTTTATCAATGAGGGCAATGTTAAAAATGGAGACAAAGCATACGTATGGTGCTATAAGAACATGGCTGGGGCTCCATCACAGAAGGTGATGCTTTTTGACTCTGCTAAGCCATATCAGGTAAAGGTGATAGCATATTGATGGGTATCATTGGCGATTGGACGGACAAATCATTCACCGTGAAGGTGCCATTCACCTATCAGAGTTCTGCCATGGCATACAAAGAAACTTGCAATGGTGACAAAGCAACTGTCAGCTGGTACGTCGGCGAAACCCCGCCTTGGAATGCGACACGTATTGATGCTTATGAGCGCAACACTAAAAATCAAATGATGATACAACGGCAGAAAATGGCAAAGGCCAGAGCTGAAGGAATGGGAGCCTGTATGATAAAGAATGAAACAGGTCAAAAATTGATGGTTTCAGGGGGAGCGGAAGGAAATATGGTTTCTACCGTCTCTATTGGTAAAACACGAGAAAGAATATGTATGGGGGGGAGTTTAAAAAAATCACCATAAAAATGTCTGATGGTCAATCAGTAACTATTGAGGGTGATATCAGCACTCAGACCCGCCCTAAAGTAATGTTTCGTGCGTACATGGACAATGGCAAACTGAAAGTAGAAAAACAGTAGAACGCCCTCCTGTGCCCGTGTTGATATAACTGAGAATGGCTGTATAAGGGACCTCGACTGCTTCGAGGTCTCTTTTTTCTAAGAGGCAGACTTCGCCCTTCCGCACAGGAACTCCCTGCAACTATCTCTCAATGTTATTCGGGAGTTAATAAGGGATGCAGGTTGAATCAATGGGTATGTGGATAAATTTTCACCCTGCGGAGAGAATCACCTTTTTCTCTGTTCTGCAGTTCCTCTGCTGTAAGCTCTTCATCCTCCTGGGAACCTACCACTAAGAAAAATGGGACAGACTCTTTTTAACAAACAGAGCAAGTGCGGGGCTCCGAAGGAGAGATGCGGATCAGCAGAGGGTTTCGATAAAATCCAGAGGGGTTCTGACAGTGAGCCCTGACTTCCTGTAGTCCTTCACATTGCGTGTTAGAAGCAGGCTTATGCCTGCCTCTCTCGCTGAACAGGCCTGAATTGCGTCTTCGAAGTCGTTGAACTCAAGACACAATGCTGTTTTTATCGTTGCAGCATCAACAGCGAGAGGCTCCACTATTTCTGCAAGAGTTTTCAATGTCTCTCTGAGCTTTCCCGCAGGTATGGATTTTCTCAGCAGGTAAAAGAGGTGGGAATAGGTCAGCGAGGAGGTGCAGAGAGCTATTTCCTTTCTTTCGGCGAGTGAAAAGATGACAATGGCCTGATCTGAAAAAGGCTCCCTGCCGGTTATGAAATCGAGAATTACATCGCAATCTATGAATATTCTCTTCACGGAGAGTATTTTTTCCACAGATACTCAGCGTACTCATCATCGAATCTGTCCGGGATCGGCACGCTTCCCGCCAACCTGCTCACAATGGCTCCCTCCGGAGGAGACTCCTTTTCCTCAAGCTGTTCAAAGAATACCTGCACCATCCGCGAGAGGCTCGTATGCTTTCTTCGCGAGTAGCGCTTTGCCCGCTCGATGGCATCTTTGTTCAGCTTGAGTGTGAGCTTGACGTCCATGGTATCACCTCTACGTATAGGATATCATTTTTTACGTATTATGTCAATGCACGATGAAAGTGCCTGGGTGCAGAAGCAGCGATGTCCGGGATGCAAGCTCCAGCATTTCAGAGACGGATCATCCGGGATCTGAGGCATATGGATTCTGAGAACCCTCCATGATTTGAAGTAAAGCGATACAGGCTGCTGATTCTGAAGTGATAAATGACTGAGTATCCTCTTCCCTGTCATTTCTCAGGGGCGCAGCCAGAGGAAGTAATTATCGTGTTCAGGATCTGCATCGCGGTTCAGTCGGGGGTAAGAGTGTCTTCGATGACGGCCGCTATGGCCTGTTCGATGGCACGCTTCACCGAAAGATGCGAAAAGATGTGGTTGTTCAGCTGTCGAGCAGGGACCACTGTGCCGAGAGGGTCGATGACATTACATATGTGCGACTCCTCCTGGACTATGATCTGCGTGTTCCTGGCAATCCTGGCTGAGAACGGAGTCGGCAGCCCGAGCCGTCCGCTATCGTAAAGGTTATCTGCTGCACCGAGTTCGCGCCGGCTTCCATTATGATTCGGCTCAATTGCCGCAGTATGCCTTTCATCTTCTCGGCCTGAACACGTTCTCTCTGGCGATGTTCAGTATCGGGCTGATGCGCTTCATTTCGAGCCTTTCGACGAGCATTTCCGTTCCGAAATTAATGGCTGTCAGCATCTCCTCCCTGTATATGGGAAAGACGGGCAGGTAGTTTATGGTCTTTTCAGGGCTCACCGTGAGATGTCTGAATCCTTTCTGCTCAAATATGGGGTCGAGGAGCAGGGAGCCGCACATCCTCGTGTTGGCTGTGAAGGGCTCCGACGGCTCTCCGAGACGATTTTATGGATGACCGTGTCTGGCGGGCCGATGTATCTGGCGATATGGCTTGTTATCTCATCAAGGTTGGGAACAGGAACTCTTTACCTGGCATGTATTTCTGCTTGAGGCCGGACAGTATCGATTCCATCTCAGAGCTCAATGACTGTGATAGCTCTCTGCCGGGCCCGCCCCTTTTATCGGAGTCCGATGCATCATCAGACCTGTTTCCCATTCTGTCAGGATGTGCATGTGCAGTCTTCAGGTCAGAGGCATGGAGCTTACCCGAGCAGATTTCGCATGAGGAGGTATCCCTGCCGTTTTTCTGCAACTGTATCCCGGATCCGTCTCATCAGGCTTCACAGTCATCATCGGGTCTGTCATCTTCATCTTCGTAAATCTGCCTGCTGTGAAGCCCGCCTTCTTGATTGCCTTGACGACATCTTCCCTGATAATGAGCATGGACTCCCATCCGTTGATCCTGAATATCTTCTCATCGCCTATCAGTGCTTAATTCAGCACGAGATTAACCTTTTCGCCGTGATTCCGGTACATCCCGCGCGTTCTGTTCCCAATCTCAGGAAGGGCAGGCGTCTGCCGCCGGTCAATGCAGTCCACAACATTGAGAGTGTTGCCTGTGTGATAGCCTTCGATCTCCTCCATGCGGCCCCTGTAGTTGCATATCCTGATGGGAAGATACTGCACTTCGCCGGGAGCGGTCTTTTCGATGAATTCCTTCAGGCGCGTCGAATGGACGGGAATTGGATGATTCGACAGGATGAAATCCTCTCTTATGCCGTTTTTACGGCACAATACATAGTTGCGCTCGCTCCAAATGTCAATCGGCGTGCCGGCAAGGAGAACCCAGGGATCGAGGCCTCTCATCTTGAAATGTCAGACTGAGAGGACTTCCGTCTTGCTGGTAAAGCGCCTGAATACCCATTCATAGTATATGTGCTCTGACATTGTTCTGCCTTCTTTCCAGACCGGGATGTCGCCCATGACTGGCTTTCATCCATACTCGTGCATTTCTCACACAAAGCTGCAAATCATTCAATCCGGATTACCTGGATTATTGTTCGGGTCTGCCAGGCACGGATTAACCTTTCATCTCCCTGAGCCGATTGTGTCAAGTTGACTCGGCCGGTGTATAGAGCGAATTTTTACGGTGGTAGAGACATGCAAACTCCCCGGCCTTATTTGTGGTTATTGGTGATGATTGAGAAGCAGACAGTCTGTCCATAAGCGATGGTCACATACCCGCGTTGCTGAAGTGTTCATCGTACTCCATCATCCTGCTCCGGAGGTCCGGCGATCTCCATCCTGAAATCTCTGATGACCAGGATTCTTCCTGCTCCTTCCCTCACATCATGCCCGAAATGGCAGATTACTCTGGTAAACACCTGCTGACGTTCTCGCCACGAGATTATGCGAATATGGGATGATTAAACAGAGAAATAATGATATAATAGAGATAAAGTCTGTCACACGTTGATGAGCACGGTGGTGAGACAATGGCAATGACTCCTGATGAATGGCTTAAACAGGCTGATTACGACATGGATACTGCAGATATATGCATAATAACAAAAGGCACTATTATGCGATATTCATGTGTCACCTCTCGATAGAAAAGGCACTCAAAGGGCTTCTACAACAGAAGACCTCAACTTTGCCGCCTAAAGGTCATAATCTGATATCCCTTTTACAAAAGTCGGGGGTGATGCCTGACAAAGAAACCGGAATCTTTCTCACCGTGCTCAATGAAGTTGATGTGAAAACCCGGTATCCGGATAATCTCAATAGATTAATCGAACAGTATCCTGAAAAAATCGTCGCAGAGATGCTGGATAAAGCAAAAGAGGCGTTGAGATGGATAAAAGCACAATATTAAAGATCATCTCCCGTTTTAAAGAAGCCATTGAAAATCAGAGCATAAAAGTTGAGAAGATTATCCTTTATGGCTCCTGGGCTTATGGCACTCCTCACGAGTGGAGTGATATCGATCTCATAGTCATATCAGAAAGCTTTAAAGACAAAGGCTACTGGGATCGGATTGAGATCCTTTCTAAGGCCATTTACAGAGTGTTTGAGCCCATTGAGGCCCTGGCATATACTCCGGAAGAATGGGAACTGGGCGAGGATGGTATCATTGACTATGCCAGACAGGGCGAAACTGTGTTTGCCGCATAGAGATAAATGTCAAATGCCTGCCAGACATGATCACGACTCAACAGATGCACGGCTCAAGATCTTGTAAAAATCTGTGACATGCAGGAACTCTGTACCTCAGATTTCGCCCCAGGAGTCTATTCCGGATGTATTAAGTTTCGGGCTGTCTCCGGGAGTGGACTGTGATACGACTGAAACACTTTTGCTGAGCCATTCGAAGAATTCCTTGAAACGAAGTCCCTTTAGTTTGAGAGGGGCGTGTTTTGGTGAAAATCTTTTAAGAGTCTCCATATCGGCTTCTTCGCCGATACCGATTGCAAAAACACTGAGCTTCTTTTTCTCAGCCAGATTCAGAGTGCCCGATACTGCAGCTTCAATTGAATCAGTAGGCTGACCATCTGTCATCAGCACCATCCAGGGCTGGAAATATTCAACACCGGCTCTCGAGTATTCAGCCTTCCTTGAATTCAGAAGATCAAGAGCCAGCATAACAGCCGCTCCCATCGGTGTTCTGCCCTGTGCACTGAGCTCAGGGATCTTCTGGCTGTGAATATCCTGAAAATCAGCCTGCACATCGGCGCTTCCGCCAAAAGTAACAACTGCAATTTCTGCACTATACTGGGCAATTTCATCCTCAAGCACTGCTTCAAAAAACAGCCTGACTCCCTCATTGAGCTCATTGATAGGCTCTCCATCCATGGACCCGCTGGTATCGAGCACCAGGCAGACAGGCACGCGTGCGGTGGGATTATTGATGAGATCTTCTTCACGAATACTCATTATTGACATAAAGGTCACCTCTTTCCTTGTTTTTCCATAACTCCCTCTTTATATTGCGGCATTTACTGCAATATCTGGGCCTCTCAAATCCGATCTGTCTGTAATACAGCGCTTCCGCCTGAGAAAAGAGAAAAACTGCAGTACACATGCCACATCTGATTTGGATTGGCTTGTTCCTCAACACTTCAACGCAACGTCTGCAGTATCCCATGGATGAGAGGGTATGAGCAAGTGTTTCTTTTCCCTTCTCTCTGGGATGAAAGTAATCATTTTGGCATTTTATGCATTTCTTTCTCTCACCCTGCAGCTTGTTGAAACGCCTGGCCGAATAGTCATTCACCTCTTTCAGTCCGGAAGGGAACAGGTCATCACTCACAAATCCTTCGGTGAGAGAAAAGAGATAGCTGTTGATCAGCTGAAGCCAGTCCGACGTTGACAAGCGCTCACAATTGCCGGCAGTATCCAGTTTCTGCTGATTTAAGTGGAAAGTCCTGAAAAAGGCTTCTTTGAGTTTATAGGGCAGGTGGCTCCATATGTATCTCCAAGGGCCAGGCGGTAATCTGTCGCTTCTTTTTTCTCCAAATGGGTATGAGAAATGCATCTTTTTGATGTTGGCGGTGGGATCTCCGCAGCCTTCGTGTGAATAAGGCGTCTTGCCCGGAAGGAGTAACATGAAAATCATTGTCGCCACTGCGAAGTATTCATGAGAGAAAGTCCGGAGAAAGCTCCTGAACTCTCTTCCCTGAATCTCAGGAGCAGTGAAGTTGTTTGTGCCAACAGGGCAGGGAAAGTCCTCTATCTGATAGCTGTCTGTATCTACAAAATAAACGTGAGTGTCATCCTCCAGCAGGATGTTCTGAGGATTGATATCCCCCATCAATATGTTTTTCTCGTGCAGATACTGAATCTTTTCAAGGATTGTCCTGCAGAGCGTGACAAGGTTTTTTCTGGTCCAGTGAGGGAACTTCCTTGCCATAACCATTTTGCCAACCATCAATGCAGTCTGAAGCTTTTTCCCGCAGGCAGGGCTCATCAGATAGCCGACAAACTCACCCAACCCATTGAAGGCCATCTCTTCAGGCCAGCATATACCGGCCGGAATGCCGGTCGATGGCACGGTGTGAGACGCCATCAGTTTTATCTTTTCCCTTTTATGGATTGTCAGTTTTTCGCGGTGGTAGATTTTACATACCCTCCCGGTATCCGTCTGAAAAACAGAGCCTTCTCCTCCGCAGCCCAGAAGCGCTGTAAGGACATGTCTTCCATCCGCTCCATCTTTTACGACATTATTGAGAGCCGGAATGTTTCTCACAGACAGGGCCTCATCTTTCTCTTTCAGGTTCCTCGGCTCGGACATAATCCTGAACCTCTGGAGCTCGATTCTGCCGCCCCTGTCTTTTTTACCCTGCTGCATATCAATTTTAAGAAGTGTGCCCTTATGAGAGATGTGACACAGCAGGAGATGATCACTGCCTGTGGTAACTGAATCTGTCAGCTCCCTTACAAGATCGGGATTCTGCGCAATCAGACAGGTTTTATCTGCCGTCTGGGATTGGGCGATTATATGATTCAGCAGTGTTTCAGATGATGGACTCTCGCCGAAGTTGAACTGTTCGACAAGATCATTATCTTTCAGGGCTCCATAAAGGCTGTAAGCCATTGTATCTGATGAGCTGCTCTGTTTTCCGAGCTGAGCGGAGAGGGAGACGAGTATCTTTTTACGGTGTCTTGCCAGGATGGGAATGAAGCTGTTCCAGAAAAGCCCGGATTCCGGATGCAGGAAGGCGCTCCAGTCTGCAATGACAGAATGATCTCTGACCAGTTCCTCAAGCTCAATCGTGCGATCCATGCGGTTCACTCCTGTCGTTGAACTCGTATCCTCGCTCTGCTGCCAGGCGAAGATGCCGTTTTATCGTTCGTGCGGTAAGCTCTGTTTTTCTGCAGAGATCTTTCATCCTGAGATAACCGCTTCTCTCTGCGTTGATTATCAGCGCATGATTTCCGCAGAAGCCTCTCTGCCTTCCCTCTGAGATCAGCAGGTCGGTTATTATCTCACCAGGCAGTTTCACGAACTCGTCCGCAGTGAAGCTGCTCCTTCTCATAAGTGATATGCTGCAGTCATCCAGCGTTTTCTTCCTGATGGATTTTTCCAGAGTTTCAGAGAGGGCGGCCTGTACTTCTTTAAGTGAAGCTCCGTCCAGCCATTTGAGCATCAGCCCGACATTACTCGACAATATATCGTTTCTCGGGTCATAGAGGCTGAACGCCGCTCCATCGGACATAAGCATAAAGCCTTCCATGTCGTGCAGTGCACCTTTTATAATTCTGAAGCGTGCTGCGGCGCTTGAGGATGTCAGGAAAAAAGTCTCATTAACATACTCCCCTGATTCCGGCCTGGACAGTGTGATGAGCCTTCCGCCCTGCATTGCAGCGATAGCTCCGTCACCTATATGGCCGGAGATATACTCCTCATTATAAACCACCACGAAGAGCAGGGTGCTTGAAAGGCCTTTGAAGTCGACATTGAGCTTTCTTGACTGTGATTTCAGCTCCCTGACGAGATATCTGAGAAGATGCTCCCGTATGATCTCAGGGGGTTGGCTGAGCATTTCACTGATATGCTTCTGGAAAAACCTTGCAGTTGCTTTCGTCGCAGTCTCGGCTCCCTCATGCGAGAGCGGACAGGAGCCTGCTCCATCAGCCAGGGCGATGACGTGGAGCGGATGCCTGCTGAAAGTCCAGACCCTGTCCTGGCAGACCGTGCCTTTTGATACGTGTGAGCGCCCCTGCACCGCCGCAGCGGCGGAGCGCCAGAAGGAGAGGCTGGGTGGGGGAGAGGGGGGCATCGAAGCCATCTCTGTCACAGAACTCTCAAAAGGCGCCATGCGAGAGCCTCCTTGCCACTTCCCGGGCTATCTTGTCATCATCCCAATCCGGATGAATGGATCTTACCTGAGCAGTGATGAGCTGCCTTGCAGTCTCCCACATCCCGAAGACAATATCCAGTTTCTCTGCAGGCGTCTTGCTCCTCCACAAGAGAACAAGGTCGTCGGAGATGAGCTCCATGTTTCGCAGGTCACGGTTGAGGCGGTCCACAGGGCCTCGCTGATGTGTGACTATCTCTCTCCAGGAGTGACTGTCTTAATTTTTCCATTTCTTCAATATGTTCCAATAGTTTCTCGATCAATTGATTACTCTTTGCAGGCCCGTCAACAAAGCCGCAGTGATTCATATCATTTCTTTTCGGTGTGAGTTTGCTGAATGCTATCATGAATTCTTTAATACAGGGATCTGTATTGATTCTATCGATGAGAACCTGATTATTCTCTTTTAAAGACTTCCATTTAGGATCTTCAGGTGTTGCAAATGATGCTGCGATACTTGTAAACAATTCTCTATATTTTTTATCATTGATTTTTTCCCCCGGGAAGTATCTTTCCTCAAGGTATGATACAATGAATTCCTGCAGAATTGTATATCCCTGTTGAGTTAGGTTATGAACGAAGCACCATCGTGCTGCATTAATACCATCAAATAAGTAGTTATCTTCTATATCGATAATCTTTTCATTTATTCTATCAAGTAACGGTTTTAGTGGTGGAAGTAATTCAGTGCTGCTCTCGCTCACATCATTGAAATTCTGCTCAAGGCATTTTATCGATTTAGTCAACACGTTTCCTCTGCAGGTGACTACATTTAAATAGAAGGCATTTAGGGATTCCGCGAGCGCCTTGAGCTTCTTAGCTGTGACATTTTTACCTTCTGTCTCTGCAAGAATTGGCTTCATTTCTTTTCTTGTAAGAGCACAGATGATTGATGGATCACCAGTTTCTACGAAGCGGTTCACCCCGGCGCTCCATTCGGAAATTGCAGAAAGCGGTGTGAGATCAAATATTGGTGCATTTCTCTCTTCAAGAGGCATATTATTAACTTCGCTGGCGAAACCCAATGCTTCAAAAGCACCATAATAGATGCCGCCCATCTTCACATTGTTACGTAAAGCCTTGGCATAATTCATTACTGTGAGTGCTATAACCTGAAGATTACGATAACCATGGGTGATGTCGAAGAATACCTCATCACAATCTCTGATTTCATTAAGAATGAGATCGAAGTATTTCCATATCTCAGACTCATTTTTGCCTTCAGGTGCGCCTTTTACGGTTTTAACCTGAAGCGGGAGGCTCAGTTCCTTGAGAGTCTTTTCAAGACCTTTGTTGTTATTCTGTTTTGAATCGTTCCAGTTTTTCTCCTCTGCATCTTTTGTGAGAAATATGATGAACTGATCTTCAGAGGTCCAGTCTCTGCAAAGGATTTGAGCTACTGCAGCCTGAATAAACGTGCAGTTTTCAATCTTTGTTTCTCCGAGAGAGTAATTTACAGGGACATACTGATTGGTTCCAAGAAAAGTAATTAGTTTTTTTGCCATAAAACAACTCCTTCACTTTCTGCAATAGCATCATTCATTCTATTGAGGCTGTTGATAATTTACTTTCTCTGCTTCTCATAGGTTTCATATTTATTCATCGATACACTGTTTTTCTTTAATGTTGGAAGAATCTGAGTAATGACAGGGTTTGTTCCTGTGCCACCGCCTTCATCAGCCTGTTTGTTCCCTACAAACCACTCATATACTCTTGTACCTCCCTGGTTCATCGGGTAGCTCACATGCTCTGGGGGATTTGCATAGTTTGTAATTTTAAGATACTGGCTCAGGATTGAATCTGTGCAGCCCAAGAGTTCACAGGCATTATTCTGCCTGTGTGATGTATGATCAATGGTGTCAAGCCTGTATTCGATGGTGCTGTTTTTTAACTCAATTTTTCTCACCTTTACATTTATTATATTTATTCTTACACTTCCCAGTCCGAGAGGCTTCCCCATTCCCATCTTATGGGCATTCTCATTGTGGCCGCCTATCTCGAGAACCCAGAGGATCTGATTGAGTTCCTGCTTTGTGATATCATTGAAATAGACGTTAAAAGTAAATTGTATGCCGCACCTCAGGGGTCTTATGGCAACATTTCTCTCAGATACTCGATTCCCTGCAGAGGGAGCCTGTTGGATAGCTTTGTGCCAGTAAAACTTACGCCCCCTTATTGTAGGTTCATAATTCTGAATTTGATTCTCTATTTTCTTGTTCGTTTTTTTGTCTCGTACCCAGGAGAAGGCATAGTCATAGTTCCACATATCGGCATTATCAGGCTTGACAAGATAGAACTCCGTGGCTGACGGCTTGGGTGATGCAAGCTCGGGGAGTATTGTCACCCGGTCATAGTAATCTAACGGTTCGTCCCTGCATTCAATTACTTTGGCATCGGTTAAGCGCACCCTCGAAGCCGCCGCAGAATCCTCGCTTCTTTCCTTCCCGGCAATACCGAAAATGGCGCAGGTAGGGCAGAGTTTCTTTATCGAGGTACATGGTGCATAGTCAGCTATGATATCAGAAAGTCGGTTAGAGAAAACCTCCCTGCCAATAGCAGCTGGGCAGAGATAGTATCTGCCGTTCCTCTCCCTATAGTATATGAGTGCCCCGCTTGTTTTAAAATTATCCAGATTGATATGGCGATAGCCACAATGGCCTCTCTTCAGGTCAATATTGACGGTATCATCTCTATAAAGCTCGATATTCTTCTTCATTGCCATTACAGCTTTCTCAGGAATCTCTATAGGCTCCGGTCTATTTATTTCCACAAATATTGACTCATGATGCTTGCGCATGAAACTCTCACCTTTGTGGAAGTACCCTGAGTCGGGACAATCCTTATTTAAGCTTGTGCTTATCTTGTTCACCAATCTAAAGGCATCAAAACCATTTCTTGTTTTATAGTAACCACCTATCTTTATAAAGACCTGTTGACCCTCGTGCAGTTCCTGTATTTGTACACTGAAATCATTTGGATCATTACCTGCTTTTTTTAAAGCGATGCCAATACGCTCGCAGGGCTTGATATACCACTGTCCATCACTGAAATATAGCCTCCCCGGATCTGCAGGGATTGTTGTTCGCTTATAGAGCACTGTATCGTCATTGATAGATGAGAGACATGAGTTGGTCAGGGCCTCGAATGCAGATCGAATGACGCCTCGGATCTCGCTCCCCGGCAGCACCGGAGATCCTGGATCGGCATCTTCGTCATTGAGATTCGAAAGATCATTATAAGTGAAAAAATCATAGCTTTTAGGTTTGACATCCCTGTTGTTCACGAGCCTGCGCACTGTTTCGGGATAAGCATTATTTGTTGTAGGGTTCGGGATGAACAGCGGAGTAAGCGTTTCAAGTGAGCACGTAATCTCCCCTGTCAGCAGATCTTTTTGTTCTTTGATGCTCCGGTAATCTTTGTCCTTCCTGATGCCTTTCTGCAACTCGATGAAATTATATGGATTTACGAACATCTCTGTTCCTTTTTTATAACTCTTTGCCATTTTCTTATGCTCCCTCCTTGCCGATGAAGGCAACAAGTCGTGCATCATAGAAGTTGATATCCCCGTTGGGATCGTATTTGAAGTAGTTATATACAAGATATTGTTGAACATCTTCATAGTTGAGTGAAGCGTCAACATTGAGACTTATGTTCTTATACTCTTGCTCACCTTTCAGCGCCGCCCAGGTATAAGGCTCTGTGCAGTATATTTCCTTCAGACTGCCTTCCGGATCATCATCCAGACGCAATCTTCCTTTGAGCATGCCTTTATATCGCCAGACATAAAGCTCTCCATCAGAACAGAAAAGCCTCAACTCCCTTATGGTTTCGAGTACCATGCTGATTTTACTATGCAGAGCTTCGCAGCCCTTTCCGAGAAGTACGAAGTTCTGGTCATAGAAAATCCAGCATGGTGTGCTTTTCAGCTTGTCCGTGGCGTCATCAATGGCAGATTTCAGATCTTCGACTGTCGTAATCTCCTTTGTCTCTTCTGAACTCTGTTTCTGAATAAAGAAGGTTTTCATCAAAAGGTACCTCCTTCTGGCTTTGAAAGCTCCTCTGCGAGGGCTTTCATATACTGGGCGGAATCCCTGTCACATTCAAAGGGAGTCCCATCGATCAAGAGCATTTTAAGCTTCAGTATACCGCGGCCTATACTCACCGCACCTCCAATAGGAGCTATACCATTTCCCATATCCCGAATCGCCAGTAGCAGCAGGCCAATTTCATATGGCTGAGGATCTTTAATCAGAAGCTCCAGAGTGAGATTCCCTCCATAAGAAGGTGCCTCAGTGAACAATGCACCCTGCACAACGCCTGCGGTGAAACGGTTTATTCTGTTGCGCGTATAGCAATGTGTGCCTTTTGCATCCGCGACAATGCTCTCTGAAATTATTACTCTTGAAGCCCTGCTGCGCTTTTTATGATCTTTTTCCTCTTCTTTACTCTTTACATAGCCAAAAAGTTCTTTGATGGTCCTCTCTGTATCTTCTGATTTTCCCAGAGTTTTTCCAACCTGGCTGATCGCAGAGGTAAGACATCCTGCCCATGTACTGCCGGTAATTACAGGCCTGCCCTGGCAGTTGATATGAGCCGAATCTGCTGCGGCAACCTCTTCGATATACTGCCGTATCAGCAGAGAGTAAGGAATTAGAAATTCAGCTCTGATGTCCACTGTATTCAGAGCGAGGGGAGCAATTTCCCCTATGCACCTGAGAGTATCGAGAGTGTAATTGGGGGCCAATGTCTCCCAGGAGAACGCCAGCCATAACTCAGCATCACTCCTTTTCGCCATATCTAATAAGAGAATTTTATGATCTTCGAGTTTTGTTTTTCCATATCCCCGTGCAGTTTTTGCACCGAATCGTATCTTTTCTTCTGATAGAGCAGAAAGCATATGATAGAGAAGGTCTTTGATGGCATTCAGGTCGTGTTTTTCTCGCACAGCTACCTCAGCACAAAACTGAAAAGCTATACCCGGCTCAAGCACTTCAAACTCAAATTTATGTTTATCTACAGCGGTGCGTAATGTTCGATCAATCTGAACCCCATCGCGAACACTCAGATGCTTTTTAATCGCTGTGGTGATTTCTGCCAACGGAAAGGCATCATAAAATGAGATGGGGCTCAATGTTGAGTTTTCATTGTGCTCGCCGAAAAGACTTCTTATTTTCTCTGCCTCGCATTTTTTGTCGTGAGAAAGGAGTTCGTCAAGGTAATGCCGCAGTGCACCAGCGATTGATGATGCCGGAATGAACGGTATTCCTGCCCAGTCTTTTATCAGATCACTGTCGGAATTCTCTGACTCTCCGGAGCCCACAGTAATAGGAGAGATGAGCCTGAGATTGCCTTTGATATAGATTCTATGAGTGATTTTATCTCCAGTCGTTTTCATTGCTGAGTCCTCCTCGTCTTAAAACGCAGGATATCAATGAAGCTCAACGCAAAAAGCCTGTAAAACTCGAAATAATTACCTTCGATCAGATTTTTTGCAGACTCATCTATGATGTCGAAAATCTCTTGATTTTCCCCTTTCACTCCACTTTCAAGCACCTGTGATCTCTTCTCGTCAAGAAACTCCTTAACTCTATCAGGTATTTTCGGGATATAGAGGACATCCTCAAGTCTCTCATACTGTTTTTTTGCTGTATCTTTCAGATTTGAAATCCAGTTCGAAAGGTCTAACTCTGAAGAGGCGTTTTTTATTTTGTTTTTCAACCTGTTAAGAAAAGCAACTTTCACATACGCGTTGTTGTCTGCAAACCTATCAGCCTCAGTGAGGGCTAGATTTCTCATAGTTGTATTCATATGGTTTCTCAATATGAAGGAAATTAATTCACGAAGAAATCCACTTTCGGCGGGCCAGGCAGGGTGCATTGAGCTGGAGTGAGATTCATCGGGCGATTTCTTAATTAACACTCCGTCATTCTTTCCATGCCAGTCAATCAGGATCTGTCCATACCCCTCTTCAGTCCTTATTCCAAAGGATGTCCGTTGAAGTATTGAAGTATCAATATCCCGTCCGGACTTATTTTTTAGCACTATTACGCTCCCTGCTGAGAGTGCAATGCGTTGTGTCTTTGGGAGGTTCCAGACGCCCAGAAATCCTCCGATCCTCCTGTATTTGACATATCTTTCTGTTATCCTGATTGTATCAGGTTCGACGCCAAGAGCCTCAGCAATGTCATTCTTAAGAAGAGTAACATCAGGCACGGTAAAACCGTACTCATTAAGAAGTATCATATCAGAAGCGCAGGTTACCGTGAGTTCCTCAGTATCTTTCCACTGAAGAGTGGCGAGCTCAACTTTCTCAATTTGCCTGAAATGAATCTCTGTGCACCCGTATTGAGCGGTGCGCGATTTTCCAAGATAGATATGGTCCAGAGAACCAAGATGCTGTAATAGAATCTTCAAATCTTCGAAATAGCCGGTAATGTATCCTCTGAAATGCTGACACGGGGAAAGCGCTTCGAACTGAAAGAACGCGCCGGTATCTCCCTGCTGCTGAGATACGGTTTGCTTGATGGCGTGCCCTACGCTCCTGTCTTCAGGGCGGCGGTGGTGATACATTGCCTCTGTTGCCGCAGTGAGTGCCGTAACACAGTTTCCCTCAATGTTCACAAATTCTCCGATACCACCTTTCGTCTGGATCGACTTTTCTTCAATGCGGCTCCGGGCTTTTTTATGAGTTAGATCATAATATCTCTCCGCATCTTTTTCCTTGACTATCGAAGCAGGGGCTGGATAGTAGGATCGTTGTCCCCCATCTGATGGACAGGCATTATTAAAGATCACCTCACCTGAGAGAAAGAGTCTTCTGAAAACCGGGTCTTCGGCCGCATTAATCTGGGCTTTCCTGATATAGGAGCTGGCGAGCGCACCCTGAATAATACTACCCGGAATGAAATGTTCCGATACCTGGCTCTCTCCTACGCGCACACTGAGAATCAGGGGGCTTGCATTCATAAAATCAATGGGAAGTCTGCAGAACTGGTCGTCATCTATACTTGATGCTGGATAGGTGACCGGAGAAACTGGGGTAGCTGTTTCATCTTCCAACTCTATCTTTATCTGGCCGAGGCCTCTGGTTCTCGAGCCTCCAAAAGTACGCGTCACCTTAGCAATATCCCGTAAGGTGCCTTCATGCTCTTTCAGGCACTCAACATTAAAATTGAATATAAGATCCCTCCGCAAAACTCTGCAGAATCTGAGCGTATCCTTCATCGCCGCACCTGTATCCCTGTCAATTGCAGTCCTGTTCCTCAGATAGGTGAAGAATGAGAGAATGTTGTTGCGATTGAAGAGAGAACGCAGCGGTTTTAGGCTTTCTATGGAATCTATGTGCTCCATGAGGCGTGCAATATCATCGTGATGCAAAGTAAAGCCATTTGATATTTTGAATGCACAGCCTTCCCTGCTTCCCGGTATGCCAAAGAGATCATCAGTTTTTATTTGAAGGAGACCAGTGTCATGAAGATCTCGAGCCGATTCACGAAGTATTCCCTTAATCCTCTTTGCCGGTATGATGGGAATGCCGTACTCATCAAATGCCACATCGCGATCGATAATCCCCGCAAGCCCTTCTCCGCTACCCGGAGCGGCGTCGGAACAGAGCTTCATTTTCAATATCATCAGCTTCACCTTCCTATTCTATGTCATCATAGAAGTCTAGCAGATCAATGGCATCGAAATAAGGGGTCTGTATACTCCCGTCCTGTATTATAAAAACTTGTGAATTACCTCCATTAAAAGGTGGCAGAATCAAGTCCCTGCTCTCCAGTTCCTTTAAATAGACATCTACATTTTCTTGTGAAGAAATCATGGCATTCCTCAGTCCCTTGATCTTGGATCTTGGCCACTTGTCATTGCCGCATTCATCTTCTTCCCTGAACTTTTTAATAATATCAGTAAGGTGTTCCCATTGATATGGATTCTCTGTCTCTCCGCTAATACACCATGGTCGCCAGAGAAGGTGATAACAATTCTGTGTAATAACAGGCTTCCCGGCTTCCTCATAAATAAGTGCTTTAAGAGGAGGTTGAGATGGGATATTATAATGATGAGTTCTTAATTGATCAAGTTCTGTAGTAACACCAGAATATACAATATGGTAATCTATCCAGCTTGCCATATCTTTTGAGGTTTGACAGGCAATGATCTTTCCTTTAGTTTTTGCAGATTGGCAAAGGGCTTCTGCCAGTTCATACGCTCTATAGAAGGGAAAATGGGATTTAACTATAGCAACACCAGCACAGGCCGAGAGCGCTGCTCCATCAGCAGTCGATTTTCCACTCAATGCTCTAAGAAAATATGCTGCACATGCCAAGCCAAGTTTTCCACGAGTGACAAAAGTTACATCATCACCATTCAGTACTAAAGGCCTGAGAGGGAGAAAGCATTTGCCTTCTGTTTCATTACCATTTTGTTTTTGCATTTTTTCCATGAGCTTTTTTATAAGATCTTTCATAGTATCCTGATATACAGAGTTTATATCCAATGCGAAGTTTCGCATTATACTTACTGCATTATCATAGGATTTTTCGTCTTTTAATAAGCTCTCAAGTTTTTTACCCATGTTATTTCCGTCAATATGGACTACGGCTATGAAATTTTCCACTCCCCGCTCAGTTAGGTCGTTGAACTCATCAGGAAATCTATAGCGGTTTCTTTTGGTGTGTTCTATTAGCTCGCTAAATCTATCAGACTTGGCTCTTTTTCTTTTTTCATATGCCGGCCTTGAAATATATTCTCGTTCATCTATGATCTGAGCAGGAAGACCGTCTGATGCTCCCTCGCGTGTTATTGAGATACCCATGAGCGGCATGGACTGAAGATGTGAGGCTTTTTCTCTGTTCATGACTCTGTATAGTTCATGTTGGTCGGTAGAGAAGCTTTTATAATCCGTAAGAATCGAAGCAGCAACAACCTTTATGAGGCCCTCAGCTTTCCCCAATACCTTTTTTGAGAGCGCCTTATTGACATTTTTATACAATGATTCATCAAGGTAAGCTACCATTGCATTTCCGCCGCCTATATAGATTACTTCTGCTTTGGGGGGAGAACTGCTATTCATAGCAAAACATGTGGCCTTTTCCCATTCACACTGTGCTCCAGGAACTTCTTCCCTTATTGAGTCTACCAAATCGTTCTGAAGCAATTCTTCTACTATTAGTGAAGCGCCCAAGTTTTCTTTGAGCTTATCTGAGGAGAAAATATATTCTTGAATTCCTTTGATGTCATAGAGTGCAAGAATTCCCATGACATACCTCCTAATGAGCGTTTTACCGTTTATATATGAATCGAGTAACCATCCACCTCCTCACTCCATCAACGGAAACCCAAACCTCTCGAGTTCTTTCCCGAGCTTCTCCTCTGTGAGGCAGAGGGCCAGGATCTCCCGCACCAGCTTCAGGTTCTTTTCCACAATTTCAGCCGTCAATGCGCCTGCTTTAAGTCCGTGCTCATAGGGCGACTTGTTTCTGGCGTTCATAAGGCCTCTCAGCGGCCCGAGCAGGCGATCCGGGAACCTTTCGGGGTTGAGAGTGGCGAGAAGCTGGATACCGTTGCCCATCATCAACGGGCCGGAAAGCTCTCTCGCCTCATACTTTTCAAAGAGAATTCTGCCTTTTTTGTGATACCTTTCAACATCGAGAAACTGCTGTATCTTCTGATAATCCGGCTTCTCATCGTCCAGACCATATTCAGCCAGCAGGCAGAGGTCGACATAGCGCTCCATTGTTGCATAGATGACAAGTATGGCTATGCTGAGACGTCCCTGCTGTAAGGCCCGGCAGGCTGAGGCCAGATGATTCAGTATTATGGGGATTCCCTCATCGATGCTGGTGAAGGGCTCTTGACTTTTTGTCAGTGAGCTGAGTTTCTGAAGGAGAGGAAGGTGGACGTTGACGCGCTCTTTCAGAGGTTCGGCCCAGTCCCACCGGGCAGAATCTGAAAATCGGTCGAAGAGCAGTTTCAGCTGCGTCATTTCTACGAAGGCTTCCTGGAAGAGAAACTCATTCCATGCTCCATAAGCTCTTGCAAGAAGCCTGTATGCATCTGCAGGCCTTGCATCATAGGCCTTGCCCGCGAGATCGGCGGCCAGATCCTCTGCTTCTTTGTAATCTCCACGTTTGAAAGCGGCACATATCTTCTGTATCTCAATGTGGCCGAAGTGCTCAAGAGGATTTCGCAGAAGACGCGGATATTCTGTGCCTGCAAGTGGAATTCTTCTGGTACTGTAATACTGCGCGTAGTCCACATATACGATCAGTGAGCCTGTCAGAAACCCTACAAGACCAGCCGAAACAGACATTGATTTCTTGCCGCCTGTAGGATCGATTGCGACCTCGTGCACTGAAAGATGGTGTTTCGAAATGAAGGATGATACTTCCTGATAGATCTCCAGCTCTCCATCGTCTGGCACTTCCCGTGATTCAATGGATGAAAGAGGGACACCTGATAAACGTGAGATGAGCTCCACAACCGGCTCATCGGTGGGGGAGCATCTGAATGACTCAGAAGTGCCCAGTATCAACATTCTGGAAGGTTTGATCCACGCAGCCATCAATGCCACAGGCTGCCAGGAAAGGCCGAGCACACTCACAAGCGCCCTGGGCTTTTCGATGTCAAAGGTCAGGCCATGGAGCTTGAGCTCTTGAAAGAGAGGTATGAAGGCTGGTGCGAATTTCTCTGCATAGAAGCGATCGGGTGCTTTTCTGTCCTGCTGGCTCTGTTGTTGAATCTCCTGCCATTCTTCCTGCAGTCTCTTCAGTTCATCGTTAAGCACTGCAGTAGATGGTGTAGATAATTTTGACATCAGTACTCACTCCCTTACTGTGGAAAAAATACAAACACTAATATATGAATGCATAATAGAGAGTGCTGGAATGTTGGCAGGTGTATTTATGTATTAAAAGACATTCAATTTCGATCAATTGATATCCTCTTTCGCTTTTTCATTTTTCGTTCTCTATCTGCCTGATTTTGATCAGATGACAACTGCAATTATTCAGGAAATATTATAAACCAGATCGTGTTGGCGGGGGAGGGGAGGTATTTTCTGCATTTGCGTATGCTGCTCTTTCGCTGTAGCGTATGGGCAATTGCAGCTCTTTTATTTGAAGGAATCCTTTGTATTATGAATTCTGATGTAGAATCGGATCTTTCTTCTGCAATGAGCCTCATTCCGTTTTTTCAGCAGACACTGAGTGACGAAATCGATTCATATCTATAGAAAGGCGCGTCACGATACGTTGTCAGAGACAGCCGGCAGATCAGGCATTACCGGTGCATTTACATCTATGAATTTCAGGTTGACGATATCATCCGCGCAATGGATGATTCCCCGATTACGGTGAAGATTGACGATAAAACATATAAGGGCAGCCTGATTTCTGCTACCGGATTTCGTGTAACAGTTGAGCTCGAGCAGGACTGTGGAGATACCAACCTCCATGTGCTGCTCATTACATCTGCAGAGTTCCTGCTGGAGCGCCTCATCGACTCTCTTGAAGCTGTGAAAATGGCCGTAAGGGAGTCAACTGGGAATCGGTGGAAAAGCTGTTTGGTCGAGCCGATATCATAGCAGGTAAAGAAGCGGCCTATCATCTTACTCCGGGTGAGGCTGCAGGAAAGACAAACTCCTCACAGAGAAAAGCAATTGCTGTAGCGGTGGGAAGCGGCATCACCTTTGTCTGGGGCACTCCGGGAACCGGAAAAACTTCAATACTTGGTCTCATGGTGGACGCCTTTCTGAATGAGGGGCTGCAAATACTCGTGGCCTCCAATACGAATATGGCGGTAGATATGGTCCTCATGAAGATCGCAGAGGCCAATCGGGGGACTTCACGGATCGAGCGCGGTAAAGTTGTCCGATTCGGCACTTCGGCGATGAAAGAACCGGAAGAGCTCACGAGCATTGAGAAGACGACAGTCGATCACATTGTCTCTGTCAGGACACGAGGCGACAGTTAAAGACTTGCAATGCATGAGAAAAGAATCTTCGAGCTTGAGCATTATATCAAAGCCATCAGGAGATTGAAAGAGAATGAAATACTGTACAAAAAATTTCGTGGGCATTGTGAGAGAGCCATACAGAGATGGAAGAGTGCAAAGGCAAAGGAAAAAGCTTTTGAAAGCGAGCTGAAAAATCATATCTTTGAATTCTCCTGCAAAAACCTGAATGGTATAAGCGTGTTGAAGAAGGAACTCCATTGAGGTTTTTCCCATTAGGCAAAAGATATGCGTCTCACAGAATCTCCTGTAAAGACAGGTATGGATTGATGAAGCTGAAGGAATATTATGATTGTATGCACGACTGCAAACACGCCAGGAATATGGCTGTGCTGCATCTCGAGGTTACTGGGGAAAAACTTGCACAGCTCAAGGAAGAACTGAAGGCTGTTTTCAGATGCTTTTCCAATCCTGATAAAGTTAAAGTCGAGATCAGAAAAGAGCTCACATGCCTGAAAAGCAATCTGATGAAATAAGGGAGCGTACAGATGCCGCTGGCCGGGAAATCTTACGGAAGGCCGAGGTCATTGCCACAACACTGTCACAATGCTATCTCAGTTCAGAGATTTCAGAACAGAACTTTGATGTGCTGATTTTTGACGAGGAGAGTATGGCGCCGCTTCAAATGATATTCCATGCAGCCTCATTGTGCAGGTACAAAGTTGTCATTGCAGGCGATTTCCGCCAGCTTCCACCTATTGGAAATCAGATTCTGATTCAGCGCTCATGTGGCTTAAGAGAGATATTTATTCGTTTCTCGGTGCTGAAAAGCCCGACAAGCTGAATAACACAGTGCTTCTTGATACTCAGTATCGCATGCATCCACTGATAGCTTCTGTTACAAATTAGCCTGTATATCACGGGGAAATAAGGGACGGGATTCCGCCTTTCAGAAGGTCCTTTCACAGAGTTCTTGGTGTTCTCTCAGTGGTCGATACCGGCGAACTTCAGGCGCGATGCCAGGGCACAGAGAATCATTCGCGCTTCAACATTCTCCATGTAGTCCTCTGTATTCTCATCAGTGACAGACTGGCAGTGGAAGGACTCGACCAGGGTGAGCTTGGAATAATCGCTCCCTATAGGGCACAGGCCAGACTTCTGTCCAGACTCCTTATCGATGCCGCAAAGTAAAACACTTCCTGTACGACAGTGCACAGATTTCAGGGAAGAGAAAGGAATGCCATCATTTTTGACACCACTGGATCATCGCTGGCAGGTTCGAGAAAACTGCTCCGTGGAGATGTCGATTCCGAAGGTGGGAAGGTGATGAATGTAGCAATGACAAGGCCGAAGGAGCTGTTGACGGTCATATCCGGTGTGACTGGAGCAAGAAGAAGGGCCCGACAGAATCATTTCTGGTTCAGGTGATGGAGCAGATTGAAAAAAGGGCAGGCTGCTGAAAGCATATGATGTCGTTCCTGAAACGCTGGGTAATGTAATGGAGGATTGAAAGCAGAAACAGATTTATGGCAGGTTCACTCCATATCGAGCTTTTCACGGAAGACAGTATGAATTCGGCAATCAAGTCACTTTTCAATTCGGCACAGGTACGACGCTTGCTGTTATTGCCGAAACTGTCGGGTATACACCGGGCGGTATTTAATTCACTTGCAGAGTCATCAGCGCAGGGAGACATCACCTCAATGATCATAACTGGAAAAAGACCGGATTCATTGGTGAGGCAGGAGTTGAGATCAAAAGGTATTAAGATTGCTGAGGCTTATATTACCAACCTTCTTGTGCTTTGTGATTCTGATAAATTGATCATTCCCCGAATCGGAAGATGCACCAACGGTAAATCCCTCGGTATAGCCCTGTATAATGCATCCGGCTATGTCGAGGAACTGCTCAAGTTCATGGGAATCCATGAAATTGTAACAGAGCTCCAGGATGAATCCATTCCTTCAGCTATTCTTTCCAATAAGTATCTGAGCAGAGCCTGTCCACAGTGCCAGGCAACACTGAAGGTGGTGGCTGGCTTATACGGTCCGTATATTGGATGCTCAGAAAGAGATTGTTCTTATAGAGAAAAGCTTACAGACGATCAGATCCTCTTTCTGCTGGCCAAAGCGGCTAAAATCTGTAAATATGTTAATAAAATGGAGATTCGATGAGTGCAGATGGGGGAAAGGGCCGGCACACCATTTCTGTGCTGTTCACAGTTTACTGCCTGCAGAGATGCCGAATCCATTTCACGATCAATGAGATGAATCAGATTGGCCGATCCACAGAGCTCTGAGCCATCAATAAAATCAGTGTTATCATAATGCTGTGCTCGTGAGAATGTATATATCCATGCCATCTGGACCTGAAAGATCTTAATCCCGTTATTTCAGATTTGTTTCCGTATTCATTCATCCGTGATCTTTTAAGAAATTTAACTTATAGTGACGTTCAAAAAGAAGGAGCTCTTTATTCATGCTTTCTATAACAGGTTTACCCCATCTCTTGTCTCGTTTCATAAAGAAACTGTGAGGTACACCTGCCAGACGCCTGCAGATCCTGTTGGAAGGATGAGTTGAAGGATCCTGATATTTCAGGGTCTTTGAAGCTTAGGTCGTGTCCTAAGACATCATTCTGACACTTTTCAGAGCCTTCACCACGCCTTTCAAATTGCCGACCATGTGATCCTGGCACACGACCGAAGCTTATTTTTGAGTGCCTTAAATAAAAAAGTTTTACGTGCACGACCTCACCCCGATCTTTGTTCCGAACATAAGCCGGATTGCCCTCCAAGCCCCTCATAAATCACTCCAATGGAGCTTTTGAATCATTTTTCTCTCCTCCAGGGAGAAAAGTTCTGTGGGAAGCATGTGACGATGCCTCTTTATCCCTTTCGTTATAAGCTTTTCAACGATTGCCATGTTTGATTTTTACCACCATATAGGGTATAATTACAGTGTAGAGCTCAGTCAATCCCTTCGCGAAAATCCTTTTCATCTCAGCGC